>Ga0081539_10000965_pt1 | contig 53746 bp, 47 predicted proteins | sample TabmetS4T2R2_FD_71023 | JGI IMG/M metagenome (GOLD analysis project Ga0081539, IMG submission 71023) | Tabebuia heterophylla rhizosphere microbial communities from the University of Puerto Rico - S4T2R2 | ecosystem: Host-associated > Plants > Roots > Rhizosphere ...
AGCGCGGGCGCAGCCACGATCGTTAATGGGGGGGCGATCAACGGCAGCCACGGCGAGCCGGGACAGACCAAGTTTATGGGCAACGCGACCGCCGCTACGAGCACATTCATCTGCCAAAGCGGTTCCGGTGGAGGACACTTTGGGGCGTTTGGCGGCAGCGTCAGGTTTGAGAACAGCTCGACCGCAGGCAGTGCCACCTTTCAATTGGAGGGCGGGACGGTGACGGATGCGACGGGTGGCTATGCCGCATTTTACGACACCTCCAGCGCGGGCAATAGCGTCTTCACGGTCGGAGGCAGTGACGTCGGGGGCAGTAGCTCACTCCAGTTCTACGATTCTTCCTCGGCCGGCAATGCCACGCTCATCGTCAACGGCGGCCTCGACTTTTACGGCAGCAGCACCGGTGGCACGGCCCGTGTCGAGCTTTTCGGGAATGGCAGCCTTACTACACTTTTTGGAATAGCGCCGGCAATCGGTTCCATCGAGGGTGATGGCATTGTTTCGCTCGGCGAAAGCAGCCCCCTCACTATCGGGACTAACAATTTGAGCACGACATTTTCCGGATTGATTCAAAATCACTATGTCAGCGTCGCTGGCTCATTGGCCAAGACCGGCATTGGCACGCTGACACTTAGTGGGGCTAACACTTACACTGGGGACACGACAGTTAACCAAGGCACGCTAGTCATAAACAACCAAAGCGGATCCGGCACCGGCACCGGCAGCGTCCAGGTCACCGGCGGAACTCTCGGCGGAAGCGGAACGATTACTGGGGCAGTGACTGTGGGAACCGGATCAGGCACCGGTTCATTCCTGGCCCCTGCCGCCGGCATAACCGTTCAAACCAGGCTAACGATCGAGGACGCGCTGATCCTCAACTCCGACGCGACTTATACCTACACCTTCAAGGCGAACAGCAAACATGCGCGAACCGATCTCGTGATTGCCAATGGAGTCACGATTAACGGCGCCACCCTAACGATCAACGCGACCACTCAAGGCCGGATGAAACGCGGTCTGGTCTTAAACGTGATCAGCAACACAAGCGCCAACCCAATCAGCGGCACATTCGCCAACCTGGCCGATCGTGCAATTGTGAACGTGAACGGCAACAATTTGCAGGCAAGCTATTCCGGCGGCGATGGAAATGATCTTACTTTGACGGTAGTGCCATAAGACCGGCATCCCGCGTGCTTCGTGAAGCGGCTTCCAGCCTGCGATCTCAGCTTCAGAGCCGAACGGAAGCAAACGCGATCTCCTGTGCTAATCGAGCAGGCAAGGGTGCCCGCTTCATAGGTCAGGCTGGAAACCTGAGTTAGGAGCCGCCGGCGTCACCGCCCCGAGGCTATAACCCGCATGTCGCTAGGAGCGATCTCATGAAAGTGCGACAGTCATTTGTAGCGGCGGTCTGTGACCGCCGAAGGCCCGCAATGCAGGGGAAGCGTTTGGCGGTCACAGACCGCCACTACAAGGCTCGATTTCCGGTCTTTCCATTTATGAGACCGCTTCTAATAAATCCGGATGTCGCCAGAAATCAGGTTACCAGTTGCGAAATAACCATTGCTCAGACTAATAGAGATAGTGTCGAGGCTGCCCGGCTCTCCATTATCCGTCATATCAACGGTGTAAGTGACCTTAGCCCCGTCGTCCAAATGAGCTTTGCCGGTACATTCAGCGCTGTTGCCGTTGATTGAGACGGTTTTAATTCCGGCCTTTGTCAGACAAACACCAGCCGTCGGATCGCAAAAGGAAAAGAACTCGGCGTCGTCGCGGTTATCGGACTGACCGGCGCGCACGCGGAAGGTGACACGATTTTCCTGATTAGCGAAGGTGCCGTGACCATTCACCTGGGTGGCGACGATGCTCCCCGACTCATAGAGTTCCGTGCTCGCGATCGGAATGCTGTCGTCAAATCCTCCCCCGGAGACGAGGACCATGCCGCTGGGCAGAAGAGTGGCGGCATGGTCCTTCCGCTCGGCGTTGAGACTACCGGTGAGTGACCATGCGCCGGTCGCAGGATCGTAGAGTTCGGCGGTATCGGGATCGAAGCCGGTGCCTCCCGCGACAAGAGCCATGCCGTTAGGCAGGAGTGCTTCGACCTGGTCCGCTCGCGGGTTGTTCAGGCTGCCGGTAGCGGCCCAGCTACCCGTCGCCGGGTCGTAGAGTTCAGTGCTGGCGATTTCGCCGTTTCCGCCCACTACGATCACTTTGCCGTCGAGCAGAAGGGTGGCGGTGTGGTCGTATCGGGGAATGTTAAGGCTGCCGGTTACCGACCAGCCTCCCGTGGCCGGGTCGTAAAGTTCGCAACTGGTAACTTTGTCGCCATTGCTATCACGCCCACCCGCCACGAGCACTTTGCCATCCTGGAGCAGCGTCGCGGTATGGAAGACCCGTCCCGCTGCGAGCCTCCCGGTAAAAGACCACCTGCCGGTCGCCGGGTCGTACAGTTCTGCGCTCGCCAGAGATACATCGGTTAGCTTTCCGCCAGCCACCAGCACCTTGCCGCTGAGCAGGAGAGTTGCGGTATGAAATATCCGCCCTGTTTTAAGGCTGCCCGTGGGAGACCAGGTTTCGGTGGCCGGGTCATAGAGTTCTGCGCTCGCCAGCCCGTTGCCGGGGTGGGTTTCCCGCCCGCCCGCGACGAGCACCTTGCCCTCGGGTAGAAGCGAGGCGGTATGGGAGTCTCGTGCGATACTAAGGTTCGCGGTGTACGACCAGGTGCCGGTCGCCGGGTCATAAAGTTCGGCGCTTGCCATGGGAAAGTGATATTGCTCTCCTCCCGCGGCCAACACCCGGCCATCGGGGAGGAGTGTCGCGGTGTGATGGAACCGGGCCGTATTGAAACTGCCGGTATATTCCCATTGCCCAGGAGTAGCGGCGCACGGTTGCACCAGCCACGCGGCACACAAGAAAAAGATGGGCAAGATCAAGGGCAGACCGAGCAATGCTGGAAGCGACCGAAAATGATTCCCCACCTCGGTGGCGCCCGAGAATCGGTTCGCCTTAGGCATGGTTTCCGGAGAAAGCGTGAGCCATTTCATGGGACATGATCGTAAGCAATTTCCGATAGGAGTAGGAACAAAAATTCGCGGAAAAAAAGAAGCTGCCCTATGGTCAGAAACGCGAAGCGGTGCGCCACCTTGAGGAGAAAGTGCTGCCAGGGCTGGCCTTTTCCGGCCCCGGTTCGAAGCCCTCAGCTACAAAGATTATCTGGCGGCCTAAAATCAGGAATCAGCCTTTCAGATTTTGAACGCCGCGCCTCCTTTTCCTGCGTTGCCGTAGCTTTCCGCGTTTGAATGGTGCTTGCCTTCCGTAGGGCAAATTGTCATCCTGCCCGCGGCAGCAGCGAAAAACGAAAGGAGATCAATATGATTGGCCGTGTTCTTGCGTTCCTTTATGGAATCGTCGCCTATTGCATTTTCCTCATCGCGTTTTTGTACGCGGTTGCGTTTGTCGGAAACATCGCGCTCGTTCCAATGACGATGCGCTTATTAATAATGCGTCAGGTTTCCGGAACACCGCCATTGGTGTCGAGTCACTCAAAAAGACCACGGGAAACGATAACACCGGGCTTGGCTATGAAGCCGGAATGAATGTGACCACGGGAAGTTTCACCATTTCTATTGGCAACCCGGGCCTTAGTAGCGACACGAACACGATTCGGATCGGCACCAATGGAATCCACACCGCAACCTTTATCGCTGGTATCAGCGGGGCACCAATTGCAGGGGTAGCCGTCGGCATTACCGCTGATGGACAACTTGGGGTGAGCACCTCCTCGGCCCGTTACAAGGAGGCGATCAAGCCGATGAACGATGCGAGCGATGTCATCCTGTCACTCAAGCCGATGACTTTCCATTACAAGAAAGATCTCGATCCCAAAGGTATCCCGCAGTTCGGGCTGGCGGCGGAGGACGTGGCGAAGATTGACCCTGACTTGGTGGCGCGCGATGACCAAGGGAAGCCTTATACGGTGCGCTACGAAGCGGTGAACGCGATGTTGCTCAATGAGTTTCTCAAGGAACATCGCAAAGTTGAGGAGTTAGAAGCGACCGTCGCGAAGTTACAATCCACGATCAAAAACGTGAGCGCCCGGCTGGAAGCGCGGGATTAAAAAGAGCGTTTCTCGTTAGGCTGCGGCTGAAGCGCAACCGCATACGAGATGGCCCACCCCGCACTCGTGGCAATCGCGGAAGTGGGACATCCCATCCGCGCGCTAGTCACCGGGGGGCTTGGTGTGGCGGTTGTTCATCCATTGATAGCTGAGCGGTGGCTTGCTCGATCTGATCTCACTGAAAATAACAGCCGTGGCCTGGGGGAACTGCCATCTCTTAAAGATGAGCCATCAGAGGAAGGACCTCACTAAAAGCGTTGCAGACCTGCTCGTAGTACTACCTCCAGGATTTGTCACACTGACCGCGAAAAGGCTGCCATTGTCTTCAGCCGTAACTGGTGGGGTCGTGTAGCTCGCGGACACAGCCCCTGGAATTTCAGCGCCATTCTTCGTCCATTGGTATGTCAGGGGCGGGGCGCCTGTGGCGGCAACTCGGAACGTAGCCATCGCACCAACATTAACTCTTCGGTTGGTTGGCTGTCTGGTGATAATCGGTGGAGGAGGTATTTCCTGCAAAGTCCCGATTTCCGTCTCTTTCAGCGAGTGATGATCGAATTCCGGGTTGTAAGGAGCCTCTGACGGCGGATCGCCATTGAAGCCGCCAACGACAAGAATCTGACCACTCGGCAGGAGCACCGTTTGATGGGCCGACCGTCCTTGAAGCATGTCGCTGCTAAGTGACCAGGTCCCAACGGATGGGTCATAAAGCTCGGTTGTCGGAGTTGGGCCGTGAAAACCTCCAACAACTGCGACCAGGCCATTAGGCATCAAGGTCGCGGTATGCTGGGCGCGCGCGACATTGAGGAAACCCGTGGTCGTCCATACTCCTGTCGCCGGATCGTAGATTTCGGCACTCGCGGTCACATTAACGTTGGCGTTCATGCCTGCGGCCACCAGCACCCGGCCATCGGCCAGCAGCGTTTGCGTATGACGAAATCGGGCGAAGCTCATGTCGCCTGTTGGGGTCCAGGTGCCGGTTGTCGGATCGCAAAGTTCCGCGCTCGCGAGGACTCCGCTCGGTCCATTACCGCCGCTTACCAGCACCAAACCGTTCGGCAACAAGGTCGCGGCGTGGCGGAATCGTGCCGCCAGCATATCGCCGATCCGGGTCCACACTTCCGTTGCTGGGTCATAGATTTGCGCCGCCGCGATTGTGCTATTCACGGTGGAACCGCCGCCACCCGTGACAAGCACCCGTCCATCGGCCAGCACCGTCGCGGTATGAGAAGATGTGCCGACGACAAGCGCTCCCGTTGTCCTAAAGTTGCCCGTTGCCGGATCATAAAGTTCTGTCGAGGTAAGCCCATCCCCATCGTCGAGACCGCCGATTACCAGCACAAGCCCGTTCGGCAGCAGCGTACCTGTATGACGATAACGTGCCTGACTCATCGTGCCGGTGGGCGTCCAGACACCGGTCGCTGGATCGTACAGCTCGGCGCTGGCGGTGACCGCCAAACTGGTGTTACCACCGGCGGCGAGCACCCTGCCGTCAGGCAGCAGGGTCGCACAGTGATAGGCGCGCGCGGTGGTAAGTAAGCCGGTCTCCTCAAAGACAAATGAGCTCGATGCAAACAATCCGAGCGGGACCAGGGCAAGACAGAGCAGAGCCACGCACACGACACGTCGACCAGGGGCAAAACGATGTTTCATTGGATGTTTGGTGCCCGAGATGTTCTCGCTGGGATTGGCGAGGCCGTTTCCCCGGGATGAAGCGCCTTCGCCCAACAATCTGATTGCGCCGATTAAAAGCCTTGGGAGGACTGGTTGTCAAGCTCCTTTCTGGTCATGGCCACGCGCGGCTGGCGTCGGGCCTAGGTGGAAGGCATAGCTGGGTGCCGGAAGTTGGGCCGCTTTGCTCGGTTCGGCCGACAAGGTGGAAAGCCGTCCAGCCGTAGCTGGCGGCAGTGTCCTCAACACAGCATTGTGGCGCATGTTGTTTACCTTTGGAAATTTGTGGCTTTCTGCGTGCGCTTTGTATCTAATGCCCGCCGCATGCATCGGAAAATCGCCCTCACGATTCTCGTCTCGCTCTGCACCGGCTCTGCTTTTGCCAAGGGCCGGGGAGGGGAGTTCCGCATCAACAAGATCACCCGCGACCTGATCACTTCGCCCGATTTCAACTTTAGCGGGGCGGAGCAACAACGCTCGAACCATGAGCGCTGGCTGCGGGTGGATGTGCAGTTCTCGGCCGCGCCTGCGTTTACCGACGAGCTAACCTTCAAGTATTACATCCTGGTCGGCGGCAAGGTGCTGACGGGCGAAGCGATACATGTCGATATCCTTGCCGGGCGCGAGCTTTACTCGGTGATGTATGTGCCTCCGCACGCCCTCGCCTATCTCCTGCACACCCGGACACCGAACACCAATGGAATTGAAAACATCGCCGTCCAGATTGTGCAAAAAGGCGAAGTCAAAGATGAGTTCATGCTGGCGCGAGGGCGGCCGGATTGGTTTACCACCCTCCCGGCGCTTTCCGGCTTTCTCCTGAACAAGAACGAGACACCATTTGCGCCGCTCTTCTGGGATCACTACGAGCAGATCAAGCCGGCCGGCCGTTGAGTGCGATCCATGGCGATGGTCCCTCGCATCGTTAGTCTCAACCTTGGTTCGCAGACCCTCGGCCTGGCCGAGTTCCAGCCGGAGCCGAACGGCGGTCTTGTCCTGACCGGCTATGGGCTGCGGGAAATCCTGGCCGATCCGACCGCCGAGACCGATCGCAACCGGCAGCTCGGCGAGATTCTCCCGACCCTCCTACGCCAGCTCGCGATTCGGCCTGGGCCGGTCAATTATGCGGTCGCCGGGCAATCGATTTTCGCCCGGTTCGTCAAGCTGCCGGCGGTCGAGCAGGAAAAGATCGAGCGGATCATCAATTTCGAGGCGCAGCAGAATGTGCCCTTCCCAATCGGCGAAGTGGTCTGGGATTACCAGTTGGTCGGGTCCGATGTGGCGGAGAAAATCGAGGTCGTGCTGGTGGCGATCAAAACCGAACTGCTCGAGGGGATCAACGCCGCGGTCGAAGGAAGCGGATTGCAAACGGTGGTGGTCGATGTCGCGACCATGGCGCTCTACAACGCGTTTCGTTTCAACTACAGCGAGCTGCGCGGTTGTTCGTTAGTCATGGATATCGGCGCGCGCACGACCAATTTGCTTTTCGTCGAGCCGGGAAAGGTCTTCAGCCGCAGTATCCCGATCGGGGGCAGCTCGATCACCGCCTCGATCGCGAAGGAATTCCATGAACCGTTTGCCGCCGCCGAGCTGCGCAAGAAAGAAAACGGGTTCGTTAGTCTGGGCGGGGCTTACGCCGAACCGTCCGACCCGCAGGTGGCGCGGGTTTCCAAGCTGGTGCGCAACACCATGACCCGGCTTCACGCCGAGGTGGCACGCTCGATCAGTTTCTATCGCACCCAACAGCACGGGAGCCAGCCGGAGCGCGTCTTTCTTTGCGGGGGCACCGTGACCACGCCCTACATGCGGGAATTTTTTCGTGAGAAACTGCACTGGCCGGTCGAGTTTTTTAATCCGCTGCGCAATGTCACGCTCGGGCACCTCGTCCCGCCCGAGGAGGTTTCCCGCTCGGCTCATTTGTTAGGCGAGCTGGTTGGGCTCGCCCTGCGCCGGACCATGACCTGCCCGATGGAGCTGAATCTGCGCCCGGCCGGCGTCGTTAGGCGAGAACAACTCGAGCGGCGCCAGCCGTTTTTTATTCTGGCGGCGGCTTGCTTCATTCTCGGGCTGCTGGCCTGGGGGTTTTATTTCGCCCGGGCGGCCCAGGTGCAAGCAAGCGTCGCCGATGGGCTTCAGGCCGAGGTCGACCGGAGGCACCAGCTGGAGAGACGGCTCAATCAACTGCGCCAGGAAACAGCAAGGCTGGATGAAGCGGCAGACCCTCTCCTGGCGGCGATCCGGGAGCGCGGCGCGTGGGTGGTAATCCTCAACGAGCTGAACGCGCGTCTCCCGCAGGAAAACATCTGGATCACCGAGCTGGCGCCAACATCCGGCGGAAAGATTCTGCCCCAGGCGGGAGCGACTGGGAGCAGTCTGGCCGGGGTCAACGCCCCCGGCGACAAAGGCAAGCCGCGGGCGAAGAACGTGCCGATGATTGACGGGGTATTCGTTAGGGGACTCTATCTGTCCAATCCGAAGCAGCAGGAGATCGTGGTCGATTATTTTCGCAACCTGCTTAGCTCCTCGATTTTTGAGGTAAAGCCAAACCAGCAGGCGGATGTGATCCGGCCGAGCACTCCTACTACGACGGAGTGGGCCTATCCCTACGAGCTGCGCCTGAAACTGCGCCGGCCTTTTGCCCTGCCATGAACTGGTTCCACGAAAACCGATTCCTGGGCACCTTCCTCGGCACCCTCGGCCTCGCCACGCTGTTCAGCCTTTGGTTCCTGTTCCATGAAAAAGGAGCCGCCGCCGCCGCCCACGTGCGGCTCGAGGAGACAGTCAACGAGCTGACCCGGCTGCGGCGGAGCACGCCGTTTCCTGATGAAGAAAACCTGAAGAAGACAAAGGCGCAGACCGAGAGTTACCGTAATTCTCTCCTCGGCCTGGAGAAGGAGTTGAAGAAACGGATGTTTCCCCGCGTACCGCTCCAGCCTAACGAATTTCAAGCGCAGCTTCGTCTGGCGGTGAACGACGTGATCGATCACGCTGCGACGGTCAAAGTGCAGTTGCCGGCCAGCTTCAATCTCGGGTTCGATCCTTACGCCACCTCGCTCCCGAACCTTGAAGCCGCCCCGCGGCTCGGCCGGCAGTTGCGCGCCATCGAGTGGATCGTCAACACGATTATCGATGCTCGGGTCGACTCGCTCGGCAGTCTCACCCGCGAGCCGTTGCCGGAGGAGAAGCGCGCGCCGGAGACAGACCCCGCGCCGGGTCGAGCGCTGAGGCAAAACAAAGTCGCGCCCGCTAAGGAGAAGATTGTGGATTGCGCGCCGGTCGATCTGACTTTTTCTGGCAGCCCCGCGGCGGTGCGGCGGGTGATCAATCAAATCGCGGCGGCGAAAGACCAGTTCTACATCACTCGCACCCTGGTGGTGAAAAACCAGGTCGATAAAGGTCCAAAGCGGGGCGGTCCCGAGGCGGCGACGCAGGTGCCTCCCAGGCCGGCCGCCGCGAGCGCGCCGGCAGCCGGCGGGAGAGAACCGGGAATTAACTTCATCGTCGGGACCGAGCATCTCGACGTGAAAGCGAGGATTGAGGTCGTGCGTTTCAATTTTCTGGAAAAGGAGATTCGTTAGGCGATGGACTGGCTCCGGGCCCATTACGATCGCGCCGCGGTCTTCGCCGGCGCTTTCTTTCTCGTGCTCTGCTCGCTCTTCATTTTCCTCAACGCCTCGAGCTTTAGTGAACGTTTCGATGCGCTGCAAACTCTGCCGCCGCCGAACAAGGAGATCCCGGCGGGGAAAGCGCCCGAGATCCTCGAGGCGATGAAAATTTTGCAGGCTCCGGCGCAGTGGACCGCGAGCAGCCGCTCCGGACTCTTCGTCCCGGAGAAACATTTCATCGGCCCAAACGGCGAACCGGCCACCTTGCAACATACCCTCCTCCATCCGCCTGTGCCTAACGACTGGCTGGAAGAATTTGGTTTGCCGATTACCGACGCCGATGTCCTGACCCAGGACGCGGACAACGACGGCTTCAACAATCTGGACGAATGGCAGGGCCAGACCAACCCGAGCGACCAGGAGTCGCATCCGCCCTACACTTTTAAGCTCAAGCTTCGCTCCTTCGCCGAGGAGCCGTTTCCGCTCATCTTTTCCTCCTCGGTCGGCGACACCTACGCGATCAATAACGTCGATCCGACCAGGCCGACCCAGTTCCTCCATCTCGGTGAAATGGTGAAAGGGTCCAAATACAAACTGAAGAAATTTGCGGAGAAATACGAGACGGACAAATACGGCACGACGCTGGACGTCTCGGAGTTGACCCTCGAACAGGTGGAGACCCATGACTTCGTTACGCTGGTGAAAGGGAAGCGCGCCATGTCGCCCGAGTCGGTGGCCAATTTCCTCTACACCTGGGGCGGGAAAGAGGAAAAGTTCGCGGTCAAGAAGGACGAGGAATTCACTCTCACGCCGGAGGAAGAGGTGACCTACAGGTTGCTCGCGGTCGAACCGGAGAAGGCGATCATCGTTAAGACGAGCGAGCCTAACGAGAAGATCGAGGTCGGGCTGGCGAGACCGTGATGCGTGAAGGATTGAATCGTGAAGCGTGAAGCGAGGATTCACCTCCCCTAAATAAAGGCGACCGGACCAAACTTCCAGCCGCTCGGGCGCGAGCGGTTTGAGGCCCACCGACCAGCCCGCCAGACTGGTAGTGAGGAACAACCGCGTCCCATCCAGTTCGATCGTCCCATGCCGGCCAACCCGTCGTGCGCACATCTGCGGGTAATCTAAATCCTCCGGGTTCCTTCATAAGGGCGCTCCGAAGGAAGGTAGACTTCGCCCGGGCAGCGCCTCCCCAATGCCTCATGCGGTCGCTCGTAATTGAAGCTTTGGCGCCACAGGTCCAGGGTCGGCTGAACGGCTTGGCTGCTTGCTTCCACCTCCCGGCTGATGTCGCGGTGCAGTCGCTCATCGGCTCAATTGTCCTGGGGATGCCCTGGCCGGCGACGATGCGGCAATTTCGAAGCGAGCCAGAACAGGTCGCGTGACGCAGCATAGCCGTCTGGGCTGTGGGGGACACCGGGCATTTTGCCCGGTGACAACCTCAAACCCTCTCTCGCGGCCGCGGCCGGGGCTTGGACATGCGGGAGCGCCTCTCGCCAGGGTCACAGTGCCCTAGTGGTCACGAAAGGCGACATCCATCGGTCCAGTAAGGCCGTTCCCAAAGATGCTTAATTTAATCGTACCGGTTCGGCCATCAAAGCGATCGACGGAATCGCCGAAGTAAGATGCCACATACAAGTCCCCGTTCGGCCCAAACTCGATCATTTCGGGACCGAAACAGTTAGACGCAAATGTCCCCATCGATTGACCCGTCCGGCGATTGAACTTAATGACTGCGTCATCGAAAAAGCTGGCGACGTAAAGGTTGCCATCAGGTCCGAAATCAAACCCCGTGGCCCAGTCGAGCGAGCCGTTTTGGTTGACCGGGCCCTGCGGAGTGCCGTTCCGGGCGCGGAATCGCAGGATCTCATCGTCGTTATGACCGGAGATAAAGATCGAGCTGCCACGCCAGCGGACCGCCTCGCCGCCGCTCGGTTCGGTGGTGAATTGATCGATAAACGCACCGGTCGTGCCGTTGTAGCGAAAAACCCCGCCACCATAGCTGCTGACCACGTAGAGGTTGCCGTCCGGCCCAAAGCCGAGGTCCATCGGAGTGAGGAGCCCGCCGCTTCCCGACGCCACGAATTCGCTCAGAAACTGCCCGGTTTCGCCGTCATACTTCAGCACCGAAAAGTTGAAGGTGAAGCTGGAGACATAGAGATGTCCATCCGGGCCAAAGGTGAGGCCGGTCGGCCCGTTTAGTCCGCCGCTGCCGGAGGGGACAAAGGTCCCGAGCGAAGCCCCGGTGTCAGCATCAAATCTCAAGATCGAATCGTTGTCGAACGAGCTTACGTAAACCACATCGGCCGCTGCCAGCCGCACGAGAGCGGCGAGCAACCCAATCCCGAACAAGGAAACACTAATGCGCATATAAAACCTTCCTCCTTTTTCAAACGGCAATCCGACTCTGGCTGTTTAAGTCAACAGCTCGATAGTAACAAGCCTGTTACGCGCAAGGATCGACGCGCAGATCGTATCGCACCCTAGTAATCGCAGTCTTGGGCGACCTCGAGGGTAAACGGGCACGCTCTGGCGGGTCGTGCCATTGCTCGCCCACAAATTGATCGTGGAGAAGCCGAGCGGCGTGTCCCCCGCTATTTGGAGCGAGACATAGGCAAGCGAATATTCTCCGTTACTTGATCCCGGCCGTAGAACGCGGGCGGAATGGTCTGTGGCTATTATGTGGACGCGAGCGGACTGGCCCATGGGTTTGTGGGAAAGGTGGAGACCAGTGGTGCGAGTCAGGCAAACACGCGCCGGCCGATGGTCCCGGTCAAACCTGTCCCCCAGTTGCCCGACATCCCGGGGATGGTAGCGCCGGCTTTGTAATCCCGAACCTTCACGGGGCGGCTCGGCAGAACGTCATGCCATGAGTGACGCTCTTTTGGCTTCTCGCAAAGGCTCTTGTCGCGCTTTGCAAATCGAGCGGGATTCACGGCTGACATTTTTTTCAGATTCGCCGGATTGTCTTGACTTTTGCCCGACCGGCTCGTCACATCCACGTCGTTCAAATGAATTAAGAAGTTTTAACCTATGAGAACGAAATCAGTCAGCATTTTCGCAGCGCTTTACAGTTACTCTTTGTTTGCCAGTTCTACTTTTGCTCGAACATGGGTGGAAGTTCCAGCGCCTATGCCTCCACCGGGCGACACGACTTCAATCGCTGCCGTGACTGATACCGACGTCTGGTCGGTCGGCTTTGGATTACAAAATGGCACCAATATGGTGCTGACGCAGCATTGGGACGGCATCGCCTGGAATACCGTCCCCGCCGAGCTGCCGACGGACCCGTTCAGCTTCTTTCAAGGTGTGACTGCGTTAAGCTCTCGGAATGTCTGGGCAGTGGGCTATTCGCTCGACCAGGACGGCGTAAGCTTCTCGAACCTGATCGAACACTGGGACGGGACCAGTTGGCAGATCGTCCCGAGCCCTAATGTTGACTTGCGGAGTAACTCACTCGTCGCGATCGCTGCCGTATCTTCCAACGACATTTGGGCGGCCGGTTATACGAATACTATCTCAGGAGCGCCCCAACTGCTCCCTCTCGCTCTGCACTGGGATGGCACGGCCTGGGCGATCGTTCCTACTCCCAGGACGTCGGGCGGGGCGCTTCTGGCTTTGAAGGCGTTCTCCTCTAACGACGTTTGGGCGGTAGGCGAAGATCTAGCTTCATCCGGTCATACTGTGACTTCCACTACCTATATTCTGCATTGGGACGGAACGCTCTGGACTGTTGTGCCGAGCCCGAATAACCCGGTGGCAGTTAACGTGCTCCTGAGCGTGTCAGGGGTCGCTTCGAATGATCTCTGGGCGGTAGGTTTTGCCGGTGCCTCTTTCGTGGATAACGGTGCGCTCGCGCTTCATTGGGATGGATCGACCTGGACCATTGTCCCGACCGCGCCCACGTCCGGGGCGGATCCTCTCTCCGCGGTCGTTGCGGTCAAGCCGGGGAATGTTTGGGCCGTCGGCACCGTCGATGGCATGCCCCTGACCGAGCGGTGGAATGGAAGTGCCTGGTCGGTTTTCCCGACTCCGCCGGTCGAGCCGGGAGCCGGCTTGGTGGCGATTTCTCGCAGCCGCAGCGGATCGCTCTGGGCTTCCGGCTATCAAGGGTCAGATGAGTTATTCCTAAAGCTGGCCCGCTGAGCAGAATGCGGCGGTTTGGGCGGAGATATGCAGCGGGCGGTGCGTCGCGTCCCAATTCGACTCAAGGGATCTTCAGAACAAACACGTCCTTATGACCGCCCTCCACTCCCCAATTACTCGTGAAGGTGACAAAGTGACCGTCTCGACTAATATCGGCGCGCGGGCTCGCATAATAATCACCGCCATAAATTGAAAAATGATGCGCCACGCGGCGAACTGCCAAACTGCCGTCCGTCGCTACCTGGTAAATTTCATCATGGAAAGGACCATCCGCCGTCCCGGTGACAGCGGAATAACTGCTGAGCAAAACCCACTTCTCATTGTTGGCTAACATTGAAACGTGGTAAGCCTGGGTCCAATCGTTGCCGTAACTAATCAGGGTTGAAGGCGAGTGTGGATTAGCAAGAGTGCGATAGGTAAGTTGATTGCGCCAATTATCAGCGCCAATCATGATTTTCCTTCCGTTATCGGAATGCCCGGGCGCATAGTCAGGTCCATCATCGGTCAGATCCTGGACGGTGAACGTTTTCAAGTCCACGATCTTCACCTCGATCGCCCCGGCCCCTTGCTGTCCTGTTTTCACAGCCAGGTATCGGCCTGACTTATCAACCTGAACTTCATCGACCTGAGAGGTGGCGACATCGTAGGTCACTTGATTTATGTCCCGCTGCCAAACGAGGTAACCGACCACGCGATACCTTGCGTCGCGACGCGTAAAGCCGAAAACATTGTCATTGCTAATGCTCTTGCTCATCTGCCATAGATAATCCCCTGGACGATAGAGAGCGGAAAGATCGGCGATTTGCGTGGTTGTCTGGGTCGCGACGTTGTAAGTGAACAGATGCATCCCAAAATCGTGCCCATAGATGACATCCGGATCTGAGCCGCTCCAGATCGCATCTTCCCAGCGAAGCGTTGTTGTCCAGGTCGCTTTCTCAAGAATTTTGAAATTGATCGGGTCGAATCGATAGAGAAGCGGAGCGATGCCACTATAAACCAGGATTCGCGTACTGTTCAGATTGAAGCTTGGCCAATAGGAGTAGGAGTTAATACACTCGGGTCCATCATTCTCGTCCGTCAGCCGCATGATGGTTGTCTCAAAGGTTGGATCGACAACCGTTCCACCAGCCGCCGGCAGAGAAGGTGGAGGAGGTACAGGATACGTCCCGTAATCGCGCTTGATTTCAGCAAGGGCACTTAGCGACCAGAAAATTTGGATAGTCGATGCTGCTGCGAGGAGTCGAAAAAATGAAAGATGGTGCGTGTTCATTTTCTGAGATAACCACTCCTGCTCACGGTTCGCCTTTGGTTTGCCGTTGTCGAGCTTTTTGTTCGTATAAATCCCAGCGGCACGGCCAAAGCTCGGCCGTGGGGATAAAGGTGGCGGCAAGGTGTGGATGCGATTTCCCGCAGCTCCTTAAGAGTGCTCGCCAACAGCTGGTCAGATGGCTAAAAGAACTGGCATGACCAAGCGAGTTTTTCTTTCCGCTGGAATTACTTTCGTCCTCGCTGCGGCCGCCGTGCTTCCTCCTGCCAGACTGCTCGACTCACAAAGGCGGAACATGCGAACGACAAACGGCTATCAGCGGAATCCAGCCCTGCGGTCAAAAACTACCGCGAAAGAATTGAAAACCACCTTGGGCCGATCTGGTACGAGCTGGTGAAGATTCATCAAGACGAGCTGCACGTGGGGACGGTGACGGTAACCTTCGATATCCCCGCGGCCGGCGGCAAAGTTCAGAAGGTACGGGTTACCTCCAACACCGGCGGCCGGATAAAGAGTGATTGTGATTCCTTCGCCTGTGTGCGTTGGGCATGCGAAACGCGCCTCCGGGCGCGATATCCCCGTTGCCACTTAATCGCATGGCCTCAACCCCGCGGTTGCATCGCTGATCGAGAATGCGGGGATGATTACAATGAATGAAAAGGCCGAGAGGCTGCGTGAGCGGAGGCGAATGAATCAATCCTGACGACGGGTGCGGGAGGCAGGGAGCGGCGAAACGGGGAACAGAAGTCGGAATGTCAGGCTTCTAGCCTGATTCGGCTGGAGGGCATCTCTTGCCCGCCGAATGAAGCTGCCTCAGCCTGCCAAACAACCCGACAGCGCGTTTTTAACCACGCAATGAGACACTTGAGCGAATTTTCGCTCGTCAAGCAGACGTCACTTGTATCCCCTCTTGGGGTTGATCCCATATTCCTGGCACAGCGCCCGAAAGTCCAGCGTCCGCAGCGCTTTTAAACCAAATTCGATTCTCTCTTCCAGGTTCACTTTTCCTCCACGGTATGGAAGCCATCTGGTAGCCTCCCACCCGCTCCTTGTGTTACCTATGTCTTGAACCTTCGCTGATACCTATGTCCTGAACCTGCACCGATCGTTGAAGCGGGTCGTTGGGCGCGTCGGCCGATGGAACGATTCACGATTCTCCAATCACGGATCTCGGCCCGCTAATTTTTCTTGCCCTCCTTTGCGCCGCTCCGTTACAACCGCAGGCGATGAACTCCCAATCCCGCCTCCTTCTCCCGCTCGTTAGTCCGCTTCTCTTCGCCCTGGTCTCGACGACTCCCGCCGGGGCGCAACAAAATGTTCGCCGCATCGCCGAGCGCGAAGTCGCCCGACGTCAGGCCGCAATTGTCCAGGGCCAGGGGGCGCTGGCCCGGGCCAAACTGGCGATGCAGGCTAGGGATTTCCAGAAAGCCCACGACGAGTACCGGGTCGCGGTTAGTTTCCTACCCGACGCGCTCGCGACCGCCGGCCAGCACGATGAAGCGATGCAAGGTTTCTGCGAGACCGGGGTGAAACTGGCCGAGCAGCGCATCGCCGAGGGCAAGTACGGCGAAGCCGAGCAGATCGTGCGCGAAGTGGTGAGCGAGCGGTACGATCCTCGATACCAACCGGCGCTCGAGCTCCTGACCCATCTCAACGACCCCGGCTACTTCAACAAGACGATGGGTCCGAAATTCATCGCCAAAGTCGAGGAGGTGAAAAAATTGCTGGCTGATGCGGAGGGTTACTACCAATCCGGCCGCTACGATCTGGCGATGAAAAAATACGAGCAGGTGCTCAAGCTCGATCCTTACAACGTCGCGGCGCGGCGCGGGGAAGAACGGATCGACCTTACCAAGACCCATTACGGCGAGGAGGCCTACAACGAGACCAGGTCCCGCTCCCTCTGGCAGGTGCAGAAAGGGTGGGAACAACCGGTTCGCCAATATGGCCAAAACGTCGGGCCGATCAGCGACGCTTTCGCCCGCGACACTGGCGGCACCGCGCGGATCACAAACAAACTCAATTCGATCATTATTCCAAAGATCGAATTTCGCGATGCGAGCATCCGGGAAGCGATCGATTTTCTGCGCCAGCAGGCCGCGGCGAACGATCTTTCGACCGAAGGAAAAAAGGGAGTGGACATCGTTCTGCGAACAACGCCGTTAGGCCGGGCGGAACCCCCGGCGGCCGCTCCGCTCCCGGAGACCACGCCACCTTTGCCCGGCGGCGAGGCTGCGGGCACGGGAGTAGAACCGACGCCGGTGCCGACCGTCCTTCCCACCGTGCCGGCCATTTCGCCTTCTGAGGCGCGCATTACGATTACGCTCACGGAGATTCCGTTAGGCGAAGCGCTCCGCTACATCGCGAGCCAGGCAGGATTGAAGGTGAAGGTAGAACCGTACGCCGTCTCGATTATTCCGATTAGCGAACAGAGTAACGATCTCTTCACCAAGGAATATCGAGTGCCACCCGGCTTCATCAGCAGCTCGGTAAACGTCGGCGCCAACCCGCTCGAGCGCCCGGCGGTGCGCGCGGGCGGGGGCGGCGGGACCGGCAAAGACACGCAGGAGACGACCGGTGGTCAGCAATTGGTCAATCGACAGACGGCGCTCGATTTTCTTAAGGATCAGGGCGTGCCCTTCCCGCCGGGGGCGAGCGCGAACTTCCTCCCCCAAAGCAGCCGGCTGATCGTTAGGAACACGGAGGAAAATCTCGAGCTGGTCGATGCGCTGGTCGAGCAGGCGAACGTTGCCGGACCGAAACAGGTCGAGATCGAGGCCAAGTTTGTCGAGATCACCCAGACCAATCTGAAAGAGTTGGGTTTCGATTGGTTGCTCGGCCAGTTCAACATTGGGAACGAACGCGTCTTTGGCGGCGGCGGAACCACCGGCACGAGTCCGCCGCTCAATCCGCAAGATTTTCCGTTTGTCGCGCCCGACGGCCAACCCGTCGGCAACTTTCCCGTCACGGCGGGGAACCGCAGCGGCAACCTTGCGATCTCAGCCAACGCGCTCGATGCGCTGCTCTTCGGCATCCCGGGCACGACTTCGCTGGCGCCGGGAATTTTTGGGTTGAGCGGTGTCTTTACCGATCCGCAGTTTCAAGTCGTGATTCGCGCTTTAAACCAGAAGAAAGGGGTGGACCTGCTTTCTGCGCCACGCGTCACGACCAAGAGCGGCCAACGCGCAGTGATCGAGATTGTGCGCGAATTTCGATATCCCACTCAGTTTGATCCTCCGAAGATTCCGGACACGGTCGGCGGTAATTTCGGGGCGAGCCAGCAGCCGATATTCGACCCGTTAGGAAACTTGCTCAGTAGCGGATCTGGCGGCACGTTCCCAGTGACGCCGACAACCCCGACAGGCTTTGAGACACGAAACACCGGTGTGACTTTAGAGGTCGAGCCGGTAGTAGGTCCGGATGGAGTAACTATCGACCTTAACCTTGTTCCTCAGGTAGTGGAGTTTGAAGGCTTCATTAACTACGGAAGTCCGATTCAGACGACGACCACTAATGTTCTTGGCGTGCCCACGACCTCGGTCATTACGCCTAACGTCATTAACCAGCCGATCTTTAACTCACGCAAAGTCACGACCAGTGTGAGTGTCTGGGACGGACAGACGGTGGTCCTCGGGGGATTGATGCGCGAAGACGTGCAGAAAACGGAGGATAAGACCCCAATCATCGGCGACGTGCCGATCGTGGGCCGCCTTTTCCGCACCAACGCCGAGCAGCATATCAAGCGTAATCTGGTGATCTTCGTTACTGCCCGTTTGGTTAACCCGGCCGGTCAGCCGCTCAACTACTCCGAAGAAGAAGAGGAGACCGAAGCCCTCAACCAGATCGAGCAGCCGGTCTTGCCGGAGGTGCCTTACTACAAGAAGTAGGTTGCCTTATATCGATCGACCGGCCGGGGTCATCGCACCCGGGTACAATGGGCTCGCCGCCCGCCGCGTCCCCCAGTGGCGCAGGACTGGCTCAGTCCGTTTTGCCCCGAAGGATTTCTTCCGTCGGCCGCACCAATCCTAATTGCTGGAAAAGCAGCAGCGAGCCGATGAGGACCCAATCCTCCACAATTTTGCCGCCATTCAGGCGATGAATGGTCATGAGAGGAACGCTTATTTTTCTTCCAGTCGGCGCAACCCCCATCCAGGTGCCGGTGTGAGTGCCTTCCATCGTGCAATGAGCCATGACAAAATCATCTTGCGCGATCAACCTGACGATCGAGAAATGAAGATCGGGAAAACCTTGCAGCCATATCGCCGCCTCACGCTGAATGGACCCAGGCGAACGCGGCGTGCCCCCGGGCGGTTCCTCCGCGCGCAGTTGGTGAGTTAGGCAGTCCGGCGCGATCAGCTCATCGGCTAACTCAAGGCGCCGCAGGTTCCACATCTCCTCGATGAAGCGGTGCACAACCTTCTGGTTGGCCTCTTCCTGAGGAAGAGGGATCTCGGGCGTGCTCATCCCCAAAGCTGCGCTTCGCCTTCATTACACGCAATCTCGCGTGATGCGGTTTGCGTAGCCGCCGTCTTTTTAGTGGCATCCCAACCCGCTTTTCTTTCTGCTTGTTTTGAAAGGCGCACTCCCGCAATCCTCTGGCCGAGCAGCTCGACAAAATGTTGTGCTGCCGCGGAGGTAAAGTTCGATGAAAGGACGACAAAAGGGTCGACCCACCAAATGGGTCACAATTCGGTTGGGGGAGTACGTCAACGTGGGCAAGCGCGGAGCGGAATTCGAGGTCTGGGAAAAGTGGCGAAAAAAGGATCGCAAGCTTGGCACCCTCACCGTGACGGTGGGCGGCCTCGCCTGGCGGCCATCAAATGGAAAACGATTCTTGCGCAGGAGCTGGAACACGGTTGCCACGTGGTTCGAGGCCGCCGGGATGAAGAAATGACCAGGGCTGATCCCATTTCTGCCGCCCAACCCTCTTTAATGCCGTCCAGGCGCGCTGCACATAAGGGACGTTACCTCCCCCGGGGTTGGTCGACCCAGGCCCCACACAATTCCCTTGACCAGTACGACGCACTTTGAAAAACTCGACGGCCATGAAACTACGACCACTTGGCCGCCCGACTTTTCATCGACTTGCTTGCAGGTTGTTCCGCTGTGGCTTGACGACGTTATTTCTCTTCGCGCCATGGAGCGCGACTACAGGAAGCGATGACGATCTGAGGCAGGGCCCGGCAAAACCGCAGGCTACTTCTCCTGTCTTTACCGATGTAGCGACCGCGGCCGGGCTGGCCGCAACTGGAACGCCATTCGGCAATCCCTCCTGGGGCGACTTCGACGGAGATGGCTACCTCGATCTGTGGGTGGACAACCACTACAATTCGCGTCCCTATTTCTACCAAAGCAACGCCAACGGCACCTTCACCGAGATCTTCGCTACGACCGGTATTCAGGGCGGCGATACGCACGGAAACGGTCTCTGCGATTATAATAATGATGGCGCGCTCGATCTCCACATCACGGTCGGGGCAAGAGGTGGCACCCTCCTTGGGGAAAAATCGGACCATACCAATAAGAATCTCGGCAGTTTCGCTTTTGTCGATGTCACGGAGGACGCCGGCACGGATGACACATGGGGACAAGGACGAAGCGTCGCCTGGGGCGATTACGACCGCGATGGCTATGCCGACCTTCTCCTCGGCAATCTTAAAACAGACCTGGTCCTATACCGCAACAACGGTGATGGGACTTTCACAAATGTCGCCATCGCCGCAGGCCTGGGAAGCCTGCGTTATAACGAGGCCTGCTTTGCCGACTACGATAACGACGGTTACCCCGATATCTTTTTGAGTGATGTTGAGGAACACGGAGCGAACACAGACCGTTTGTTCAGGAACAATGGCGATGGGACTTTTTTGGACGTGACGCTGGCAGCCGGCATTCAGCCGCTAATCCAAGGGCGTAGCCTTTCCTGGGGCGATTACAATAATGACGGCTATCTCGATCTCTTTATCAGTCGGGGAACGGATGTCGCCCTCAAGCAAACGCTCTATCAGAACAACGGCAACGGCACCTTTACCGACGTTACCGACGTGGCGGGATTGGGTGCGCTGAGCAATAACCGCGCGGCCGGCTGGGGAGATTTCGATAACGACGGCTATCTTGATCTCTATGTCGTTAATTCCGGAACCGATTCGGCGGGCAAAGGTCCTAATTACCTTTACCGGAACACTCGCAACGGCGCCTTCCGGGACGTCGCGGCGAGGGTAGGCGTCCAGGCCCTCCGCGTAACGACTACCCGTGGTCGCGGCGCCTCCTGGGGAGATTATGATAACGACGGCTTCCTCGATCTTTTTACCAACAATGGTGAAGACAATACGGCTTACAACAGCGGGCCGCTCTATCTCTTTCATAACGAGCGAAACTCGAATCACTGGCTGGAAATCCGTCTCGTGGGTACGGTAAGTAACCGCGACGGCCTTGGCGCTACGGTGAAAATAACCGTGGGTGGGCGGATTCAGTATCGGGAAAACAACGGCTCAATGGGTCACTACCTTTCCCAGCAATCCGTTCCGCTTCATTTCGGGCTGGGCAAGTCGACCATTGTCACAAGTGTTGTCATTACCTGGCCGAGCGGTATCACTCAGACTTTGCTCAATGTCGCGGCCGATCAGAAGCTGGTAGTGACTGAGGGAGAGTAGTCTGGTCAGAGCCGCAGCGATAGCTCCAGCCGGCGTTGGTTGGGGGACGCGTCCCCTCCTGGCGCGCGGAGTTTTGGTTTCGAAGTGGAGTCCAGCGCCACCCTTCGCCGAGCGAAGGCCTACACATGAGAGCTTGTCTAACGTTGCTCGGCCCGCGCCAGCCATTTGCGGAAATACTCGATCGTGCGCGTGATCCCTTCTTCGAATTCCACCTTCGGTTCCCAGCCCAGAATCTTCTTTGCCCGGGTAATGTCGGGCTGACGCACTTTGGGGTCGTCCATGGGGAGCGGTTTGTATTCGATCCCCGATCGCGTTGCGGTGATCCGGATGATCTCGTCGGCGAACTGCTTGATCGTCATCTCGCGCGGGTTGCCAATGTTGACCGGTTCATGGAAATCACTCTGCGAGAGCCGGTAGATCCCATCGATCAAATCCGAGACATAGCAAAAGGAACGAGTTTGAGTGCCGTCGCCGAAAATCGTCAGCGGCATACCACTGAGCGCCTGGCCGATGAATGCCGGCACGACCCGGCCGTCGCGCAATCGCATCCGCGGCCCGTAGGTGTTGAAGATGCGGACGATTTTGGTGTCGATCCGGTGATAGCGATGATAGGCCATGGTGATTGCTTCGGCAAAACGCTTCGCCTCGTCGTAGACCCCGCGTGGCCCGATTGGGTTAACGTTACCCCAGTAGTCTTCGCGCTGCGGATGCACCAGCGGGTCGCCATAGCACTCCGAGGTCGAGGCGAGAATAAAAGTAGCCTTTTTCGCTTTGGCCAGCCCGAGGGTATTGTGAGTGCCGAGCGCGCCAACCTTCAGCGTCGGGATTGGCAATTCGAGGTAATCGATCGGGCTCGCCGGCGAGGCAAAATGAAAGACGTAGTCGATCTCATCGGGGAGAAAGAGATACTGGGTCACGTCCTGTTTGATGAAACGGTAATGCTGGTTCCCCGCCAGATGCTCGATGTTCGTGAGGTGCCCGGTAACGAGGTTGTCGATCGCGATCACGCGATGGCCTTCAGCAAGCAGCCGATCGGTGAGGTGCGACCCAAGAAAGCCCGCTCCGCCAGTGACGACAGAGACGACAGAGACGACAGAGACGGCTGGTTGCTTGGCGGCAGTTGCGGGCATTCGCGCGCTTTATCTAAATGCGGGAAACGTTCCTCGCCAGCGGAAACATGTAAGCGGAAACCCGCGGATGGTCGCAAACTCGGTAGCTGGGGCGGAAGCGCGCCGGAGAATCCTGGCTTGAGACGGAGCGGAGGAGACAATTACAACTGGGCACGACTCTTAGGGGGCAGAACCGGCTGGGAGCTGATGCAAACGCTATGAGATCATCTGCCTCTTCCGTTACTCCTTCTTCTTTCCGGATGCTGGCCCTCTGACTAAGCTTGGACCGCTGGCGGGATTCGCCGTGTAGCACCGGTTTCCGGTGAGACTTGAGGCCCGATCCCGGAGTCAATCGGCACCACCACCGGCCTTATGAGCCACTGGACCAAGGGACCAGTCATCACCGTTGTAAAGATCGCCATCAGAACGAGCATGGTGAAGATGCGCATCGAGAGGATACCCATCTCCAGGCCGATATTGAGCGCGATCAACTCCATTAAGCCACGGGTATTCATGAGAGCGCCCAGGGCGAGGGCTTCGCGCCAGTTCTGCTTGAAAGCCCGGTAGATGAGGGCGGTACCGCCCATTTTTCCAAAGGTTGCGACCAGCACAATACCGCCGCAAACCATCCAATCGGCTGCGCCCGACAACAGAGTGGCCTGAGTGCGCAGTCCGATGAAGGCGAAGAAGGTGGGGAGCAGCAGGACAGAGCTAAACTGTTCGAGGCGAAGGGTGAGTTTCGCTCGAAAGCTGCCGCCACTTGGCATGATGATCCCAGCCAGAAACGCACCGAAGAGCGCATGCAGCCCAATCCACTCAGTGATAAGGGCAGAGCCAAGAACGACGGCGGAAATCAAAACCAGCGCCGGCTGTTCCGGATCGATATCCTCTCGCAGCCAGCGCCGGAGAAGCCGGCCCAAGAGCGGCCGCATGACTGCGAAAAGGAAGCCGGTGTAGGCAACCGCTGCGGCAGCGCGCGCCACCGCGTCGCTAATGGTCGCCGCGCCGGCAAGCGCGATGACAAATGCAAGAATGCACCAGGCGGTCGCGTCACCGAGCGCAGCGCACATCGTTGCGGTTTTGCCAAGAGCGGTCTGGAAAAGATGGCGATCTTTCAGGATGCGCACCAGCATCGGAAAAGCCGTGACGCTCATCGAGATTCCCATGAAAAGGGCGAAGGCGGAAAAGGAGGCGCCGGGGTTTGCATATCGCTGATAAAGCGGCAAAGCAATAGCTACGCCGAAGAGGAATGGAATTGCTATGCTCCCATGACCAATCACCAGGACGCGCTCTGCCCATCTCCAGGTTTGCGCCAGATCCAGTTCCATCCCCACGGCAAACATGAACAGACAGACGCCGATCTGGCTGAGCAAGCGTAATGGTTCGAGAGAATCGGCCCCAAAGACCAGCTGAAAGAGGTGAGGGGCTATCCATCCAAACAAGGACGGCCCAAGCAAAATCCCGGCCATCATTTCACCGACCACGGCCGGTTGCCCGAAGCGACCGAAGAGCAATCCGACCAGATATGAAACAGTGATGATAACAACGAGTTGAAGGAGGAGGCGAGTCAGGGCGTCGGTTGAGGTTCGCTCGTGACTCGAGGAAGGCTGGTCGCGCCAAGGCCCCGCGGACGATGTCGCTCCAATGCTCGACGCGCCGACCGGCGGAAGTTAGGGCCCGCGTCCCGAGCGCTCGGGAAAGGCGGATACTCCGACTCTGAGAATGAGCGTGACCCCGATAATCGCGAGCCCAACGAGCAGGAGGTAGGTTCGAGCGGTGGTCGCTGGCAGGGCGCGCATTATCCCGATGCTACACAATTTTACCCCGGCAAAAACCGGCAGACATCTTGGGCGGTTACGGCGCTTTCTTGCCGTCCGTGTTCCCGCCCTTGTCTCTTCCTAAGACGAGCTAGCTTGGGGCGCCCGCCGGCTCCGCCGCTCGGTGCCATCGGCCGCCCTCCGCGATCCATTCTTCCGTTCCCGGCACGGGAGAATCTGGCGCCCAGAGCGGGGCACGCTCCGGATGATAACGCGACCCGATCGGGATCGAGTAGTCATCCGCGTCATAGGTCCGCTCGCGCTTGAGCAGTTTGCGGAAAGCGGTGATCGATTGCGAAGGCTGATGCTCGAAGGGATAGATGCGTCCCGCGAAGGCATCGGTCATCTGATCGACATAGCGAGAGTGGACGAAGGTGGCGAAGGCGAACGGCTGCTCCCAAAAGAGGTCGATCATGTCTTCGAGGTTGTCCGCGCCTTGTTCGGAGATGATCTCGTGTTCCTCGAACGGGTTTTCTTTCCCGTCCAGTTTGCCCTCGAGATACTGCCGGACGAGGGGCGCGGCCATCTCCGCCTCGCGGAATGTTACTGTGACGCCGAAGGAGAAGATTGGGTCGATGAAGCGATGAGCGTCGCCGATACAGATAAAGCCTTTCCCGCAGAAACCGCGCACCTGGAAAGAGTAGTTGGGAATGACGTGCACCTTCTCAGCCATGTCGAGCTTCGGCACACGCCGCCCGATCTCCGGGTTGATGTTGTAAACTTCGCTCCGGAAATATTCCACCGGCGTCTGTTTCTTCTCCAGGAATTTTGCCCGGGGTGTAACCATTCCCAGACTAACGATCTCCTTGTCGATCGGGATGAACCAGGCCCAGTGGAATTTCTTGTCGTAAAAGATGAGGGTGTTGTCCTTCGCATCTTCACCTGAGGTGCCCGCACCGCGGATCGCGCCGCGGACATGGGTGAAGAACGCGACCTGTTTATCGTAGCTCCCGAGGTACTTCGGCCCGGTAACTTTCTGATTAGCGAGAAAGGTCGACTGGCCCGAGCAATCGAGCACCACTTTGGTCTCGATATTTTCTTCGCTTCCGTCCGGACGCCGCATCCGGATGCCGGCCAGGCTGCCGTTCTCCCCGTCGAGCGCCTTGATTGCGGTGCCGCGGAGCAGTTTCGCGCCGCGCTTGACCGCTTCGTCGAGCAGCATCTTGTCAAACTCGCTTCGGCGCACCTGCCAGGTCGTGTTGTCGAAGAGGTTCCAATCCTTGTCCCGAGAAGAAACCTTCACATACCAGGTGGTGGCGGCGTTAGTCCCGTAGACCCGCACCCCGTGCTTCACCGGGTTTTCCATTTCATTCATTTTCTCCTCAAGCCCGAGCCGGCGGAGGACCTGGGCCGCTTCACCAGTGAGCGATTCACCGATGTGGAAACGGGGGAACTCTTCCTGTTCGAGAATCACCGGGGTAATGCCCTCCCGAAGAAGAAACATGGCTGCGGCTGAGCCCCCGGGGCCCCCTCCAATAATGAGAACGTCGATTTTCATAAAGAGACTTGGTGTGCGGACCTTCTCGTGTGTGATTCATGCCTGAACCGCAGGAGCCGCGCTTCCTTCAATTTGTTGCGCTTATGATATCATTGCGGCCATGGATAGAGCAAGGACAACGCCATTCCAGTCGGGAACATGTAACTCCAACGTAAGCTGCCGGTAAGATCGAGATTCCGGCCGTTTGGCCAGCATCCTTGTGCCATTAATACCGACTTGACGAGATCGTTAGGCCGAATTTCCGCCCTCGAAACCTGCGGGCTCTCGACTTTCCCCTCCCCGACTGCTTCTCTTTCAGATTCTGAATCTGCCCTATGAAAAAAATCAACAGCAACCAACTCCCCGAATACCACTGGACTTCACCCAAAGGAAAATTTGCCGGTTTCGGCCGGGAACTTTCCGAGGCCCTCGGCTGGGACCCGCAGGGCGATGCCCGGGCCCGGCATCCCTTCGCGGTGGAAATTTTGCGCATCTCCGCGGGGCAGACGCCCTACAGTTATCACTCGCACTCGGCACAGTGGGAATTTTACCACGTTATTTCCGGGAAAGGGGTCGTCCGTCACGGGGGCGGACGCATCGAGATCGTCGAAGGAGACGCGTTCATTTTCGGGCCGGGCGAAGCGCACCAGCTCATCAACAACAGCGACGGCGATCTGCTCCTTTACGTCGTGGCTGATAATCCAGTCGGCGAATCATGTTATATGCCCGACAGCAACAAATACCTCGTCTACTCGCCGGAAAGAAAACTGCTGCGGGGTGAGGCCCTCGATTACTACGACGGCGAAGAATGAGGGCGGCGCGTCTTTCTACGGAGGGGAACTTGCGTTCGCCCAGGATTGGGCACGCGAGTTCTTCCCGGTGGCGATCTCCCTGCCAAAATTATCGCGCGCAATTTTCGCTCCGCACTCGATCAACCATTGAGCCATGAGTGAAACGGCCGGGATCGTTGCCGAGCAGTTTGACGACCTCGAGCAACAACGGGACGCGGCCGCGCTTGGAATGTGGGTCTTCCTTGCGACCGAAGTTCTTTTCTTTGGCGGCCTCTTTTGCGCCTACACGGTTTATCGCTCGCTTTATCCCCTCACCTTCGCCGCGGCGAGCCGCCACACGGAGGTCGTTCTCGGCGGGATAAACACCGCCGTCCTTCTCCTCAGCAGCACCCTCATGGCGCTCGCGGTGCGCGCCTCGCAGCTTGAACGACGCAAACAATTAGTCTGGCTCCTGCTCGGTGTGGCCGCTTTCGGGGTGATCTTTCTCGGGATCAAGGGCTACGAGTATCACAAGGATTTCGTCGGCCACCTCGTCCCGGGATCCGGCTTCGAATGGCACGAGACTAATCCGCAGGTGGCCGAGCTTTTTTTCTCGCTCTATTTTGCCATGACCGGCCTGCACGCGGCCCACGTCACGATCGGCGTCCTCATCATGGTCGTGCTCAGCATCTCCGCGTGGCGGGGACGATTTGACGGCGGCAATTACATGACGATCGAAGTCGCCGGGCTTTACTGGCATTTCGTCGACATCGTCTGGATCTTTCTTTTCCCGCTCCTTTATCTTGCGGGACATCGCTGATGCAAAAAGCACACGCACCAAAACTCTACTGGTCCACCTGCCTCTGGCTGATGCTGCTCCTCGGCCTTACCTGGGGCCTCGGCTATATAAACTTCGGCGGGTTCAATCTCCTTATTGCGCTCGGCATCTCCTTCACCAAGACGCTCCTCATCGTTCTCTTTTTCATGCACATTAAAGGCAGCAGCCGGCTCCTGCATTTGGCCGCGGCCACCGGGCTCATCTGGCTCTTGCTTATGCTCATCCTCACTCTCGCCGATTACCGTTCCCGTGGCTGGGTGGCAACACCGAACCACTAAGGCAGAGCAGATCGCTGCGCGGTCGGACCGCCACAAATTTACCCGAACGTTGCCGTCTCGCTCGCGATCCTACTGGAACGCGGTTATGTGCAGAGCGTGCCGCTTATTCCTGCAAAGGGCAAAACGCTCACCGTTCTCGCTGCTACCGCGCTGCTCATCGGCGCCCTGACCGGCTGGATTGGCGGAGCCAAGAAGAACGAAATTAGCCTAACCGATAAAGGACCTTTATGAAACAGACCAGACCAAGAGTAATTGTCGTAACCGGCGCTTCCGCCGGGCTCGGCCGCGCCACCGTGAGAGCTTTTGCCAGGCGGGAAGGCGCCCATATCGGCTTGATCGCCCGCGGCGAAGATGGCCTGCGCGGCGCCCTGCGCGACGTTGAGGCACGCGGCGGCAAGGGCCTGATCCTGCCCACAGACGTGGCTGATCCCGTGGCGGTCGAAGCCGCCGCCGAGCGGGCGGAGAACGAGCTGGGCCCGATTGACGTCTGGATCAATGTCGCCATGACCAGCGTCTTTTCTCCCGTCAAAGAAATGCAACCCGACGAATACAAACGCGTCACCGAGGTCAATTACCTCGGATTCGTTTATGGCACTCTGGCTGCGCTCAAGCGCATGCTCCCGCGCGATCGCGGCCGAATCATCCAGGTTGGGAGTGCGCTTGCTTATCGCGGCATTCCCCTGCAATCGGCCTATTGCGCAAGCAAACACGCCATTCAGGGTTTCATGGATTCGCTCCGGAGCGAACTGCTTCATGACAAGAGCAACGTCAAAGTCTGCATGCTGCAGATGCCGGCGATGAACACGCCGCAGTTTGGCTGGGTGAAAAGCCGCTTGCCGAACCGGGCACAACCGGTCCCGCCCATTTTCCAGCCGGAGGTCGGGGCGGATGCGATCGTCTTCGCCTCGCATCACGACCGGCGGGAAATCTACGTGGGGTTTCCGACCGTGAAAGCGATCATCGGGGACAAGCTAATTCCCGGGTTACTCGATGATTACCTCGCCGCAACCGGCTACAGTGGCCAGCAGACTAACGAACCTAAGGATCCGAACCGGCCGAATAATCTTTATCAGCCGGTGCCGGGCGACCATGGCGCGCACGGTGGGTTTGGCCAGCGCTCCCGCACCGCGAGCCTGCAACTCTGGGCAACCAAACACCGCAGCACCATCAGTCTCGGATTGCTTACGCTCCTCGCGGCCGGAGTTACAGCCTGCTTTTCGCGCGAAAGCTGAGCGCGGGGAAAGCTTTGAGTCACGAGCCACGCCGATTTGCGCAGCTATCTCGGCGCGGCATTCGAGGTTTCCCTCTTCCCGGAACTCTGGCCAGGGCCAAAGCCGAACCTCTAGAGGTCTGACGCAATGAGATGGAAATACGGGAGGCAGGCATTCGGGTCGCCCGCGCTGCAACGACGGAAGAGTTCGCGTTCGATGCTGTGCTCCTGCTCGGTCAATTTGCGAAACCGATTCAGCTTCGCCCGATCGCTTTCCTCAGGATGATACCAGGCCAGCTCGCGCTCAGCTTCGAAGAAACGCGTCTTCAGTTCCGCCGTGTTTTGCCGGCGCACCTCGAGACTGGTGCAGCCGATGAAACAGAGCGAGAGCGCAGAAACGAAGGCAACTTTCATTCTCCTACTGAAACCGTGGTAGCTCCTCCCGCAAGGACAATGAGATGCGACCTTCGAGATCTCGGGTTCTTGCCCGGACACGTAACAGCTTCGTTACATTTCCAAAAGATATCCCTGCCTCTCTCTCCGACGTAACAACGTCGTTACGTTCACGATGCCGCGCGAAGGAAGAATCACCACGATTCTACGGGTATGAAAGCGATAACTAAATCGAATCCGAAGGATTCGAATACGAGCGAGAATCCTCCTTCAGGGGAGAATCTCGTGAGCAGAGTCATACCTCGTAAAAGGTATATCAGCCGTCGCTCCTTTTTGGGAAACACAATCGCCCTGGGAGCGGGGACTGTGGGCGCCGGACTGTTGGGCAGTATCCGCACGGTCGAAGGGGCAAGTGGTAGCCTTTCGTCGGGAGACGCAGCCCTCCTTCGTTTCCCAGCGGCCTTAGAGCTAATCGAGGCCGATTTCTGGATCCAGTACAACGAACTCGGCGGCATCCAGGACGACGAAGTCCCGGGGGGCAGTGGCAATCCGGAATACACTGAGGCCTTGGAGGTGATTGAGGATGAGATGCCGGATTACATCCATGACAACACCGATGATGAGATCACTCATTATCAGTTCCTCAACGCATACCTCGAGTCGAAGGGCGCGGTGCCGGCGAATCTGGATGCGTTCCGCACACTCATGGGGAGCACGGCGACGGGAGTGAACCGGGACTTGATCGGGAAGCGGCTGACGAATCTAACTCAGCTGACCCTGGATACGAGTTGGTGGACCCGCTATCGGGACGACCGGCATAACCCGGATCTCGATCCGAACCACGTCTTCCCGCAAGCGGTTCCGACGCTGGCGGTAAACCAGCACACCGCCATTCCACGCACCGATGCCGATACGAGCGATCCCAATTTTCTGCAGGCGATCGCCAATACTGCGGCCTTCCACTTCCCGACGATCGAACAAGGTGGCAACAGCCTTTATCCATCGTTGGCGCAAAGAGCCACCAACGTGGAAGTGCTGCGTATTCTCATCAGTATCGGCCCGACCGAAACGATGCACTTCCAGACGTGGTCGGATGTGGCGGGTAAGGCACCCGCTCTGACTGCGGTCGATCCGGTAACAGGCGTCAAAGTGAAGTTCCCGGATCTGGAGGTGGATGACGAGCTATTCGAGGCAGCCCTGATCATGCCCGAGCCATGTCCGTTTCTGAGTCGAAGCCTGCCGATCTGTTCGGTGATTCGGCCGACGAACACCCAAGGCGTCGCCACGGCGGCGCTTCAATTCCTGACCGACATGGGGCTGTTCATTGGACAATCGGCCGACTTCTTTGCCTACATGACCCAACTGGCACAAGATGCGGATCGCGCCCAGCGCGGTTTTTAATCCGGGCCGTTACCCTGGCTCACCGACTGCAATCTGACACCTCGGCACCTCCGGCGTGGTCGGGGTAGGGACAAAACGAAGCCGGCCCTGCTGCTGGAAGGCAGGGCCGGCGCGTCGTCGCGGATACGCTGGTCGGCGTGATTGCCCGTGAAGAGTGGTTTCAGGTTCGCCCCGAGGAGGCCGCGCGGTTTGTTGCCGCTGAGCTAAACCATCCTGGCCGTCTTCTGAAAAATAGCCGCCGATCCGACCAAGGATGAGGACGCGTTTCGGAAAATGCGCCAGGTTGCGAGGGGCCGTTCCTTCCCGCAACATCCCCACGGATGTTCCAGTTGCTTGCGACCGATCCAGCCAGTAAAGCCCGCCGTGGCCGTCTCACGACTGCGCACGGCGTGGTTGAAACGCCCGCTTTCATGCCAGTTGGGACGCAGGGAACGGTGAAAGCGGTCACTCCGCGGGAGCTGCGCGAGCTGGAGACGCAGATCATTCTCGGGAATAGCTACCACCTTTTCGTTAGGCCGGGATTGGAGGTGATCCGGCATTTCGGCGGGCTCCATCGCTTCATGAACTGGGACGGCCCGATCCTGAGCGACAGCGGCGGCTATCAGGTGTTTTCGCTCGCGAAAATCCGCAAGATCACGGAGGAGGGCGTGCATTTTCAGAACCATGTCGATGGCGCGCCGGCTTTCATTTCCCCGGAAAGCGCGCTGGAAATTCAGGCGTCGTTAGGCAGCGATATCGCGATGGTGCTCGATGAATGCCCGCCTTATCCGTGTGAAAAAGATTATGTCGCGCGAAGTCTGGAGTTGACCGCGCGCTGGGCGGCGCGTTGCAAACGCGCTGTAGAGGCGGGCGTGTCGCCCGCAGGTCGGCCGGGCGTGTCGCCCGCAGGTCGGCCGGGCGTGTCGCCCGCAAGTCGGCCGGGCGTGTCGCCCGCAGGTCGGCCGGGCGTGTCGCCCGCAGGTTCGGAAGGCGCGCGGATTGCGGCCGGCACGGCCGCCTCTGCAGCGCGGCTGGTTTTTGGGATTGTGCAGGGCGGGACGTTTGCTGATCTGCGCCGGGCGAGCGCGCAGGCGACGGTCGCAATTGGTTTTGACGGCTACGCCATCGGCGGCGTGAGCGTGGGCGAGCCAGAAGAGGAGATGATGCAGGCGATCGAGTCGAGCGAGCCGTTTCTGCCTAACGACAAGCCGCGTTACGCCATGGGACTCGGCACTCCGCCGCAACTGCTCGAACTAATCGCGCGCGGCGTCGACATGTTCGATTGTGTCCTCCCCACCCGGCTGGCGCGTAATGGTACTGCGTTTAGCGCCAGAGGGACGCTCAATTTGAAAAACTCGGAATTCGCTTTCGACAAGTCGCCCATCGAAGAGGGCTGCGGCTGCCCCGCCTGCCGCGAGTTTACCCGTGGCTACATTCGCCACCTGGTGAAAGCAGAGGAAATCCTCGGGCTCCGCCTCATTACCCTGCACAATCTGCACTTCTATCTCGAACTAATGCGGCGCGCCCGGGAGAAAATCGAGCGTGGCAGTTTTGAAACGTTTCGGCGCGATTTTGTCTTCGCTTACCAAACCCGCAGCGAACACGCCGCGGGCTCTGCCTAACGCACCTGGACCAGGGGCTGCGCGCTCTTTCCGGCAAAAATTTGGTCCAAAGCACCGAGCGCGCTCTCGGGACCGAGATATTTTTCTCCAGCGTAGCTGCTGGCAATGATCCGGCTGCCCTCATCCAGAACGAGCAACGAAGGAATGCTGTCGCCACCGAGTTGCCTCAGGCTGGCGACAGAGCCGAGCTGTTCGTAATCGACCGCCAGCCAGGGCATGTGTGTTTCCCTGATGTAGGTCTGCCAGGCAAAACGCGACCGATCGGAGCTGACAAAGATAAGCTCAAACTCCGGATGCGCCGCGGCCACCCGGTTGTAATACTCGACCAGCCTGGGAGTGAATTTTCGACATGGGCCGCACCAGTGCGCCGAATAATAGAGCGCGACAAACTTTTTCTTTTCCAGTTCGTTTCCATTGGCTCGCGTAATGTCTCCCTCCCGACAACGGACCAGTTTCTGTTTCAATGAATCGAGGAGGAGCGTCTCGTTGGCGGGCGGTGCGGCCGCGGACCGCGCGCGTGTCTCGGCAGCGCGGGCTTGGAGAAGAGTGTTGTGTTGACGGTCCTCTTCGACCTGAGCCGCCCGCTGAACCGCGATCTCGGCTTCCCGGGCTTTGGTCTGCTCGGCTTCCTCCGGACCGACGAGATAGGTTCCGCTTTCCAGGGTCGCGATCAGTTGCGCGGTCGCCCCGGCGGCAATCAGCGATTTCCTGGTTGCTTCGTCGAGCGGCTCCAGCACGCGGCGGGTGGCGATTTCGCGCTGGACCGCGTCGCTCGAATAACCGGTGCGAAGCATAAGCGCGATCTCTTTGTTGGAGAGCGGAAGCACTCCCGCCGGGAGAGCCGAGAGGAGCAAGAAAGGCAAGATGCAAACCAACACGATGCGCACGTCTCTTCCTCAAGCAGATGATGCGCCAGAGAGAGCCGGCGGGGAGTCGAGGCCCCGGGCTACAATTTGTTTTCGCCCGAAAAATAACCTGCCCCTAGGGCAATTATCGGGGACGGAGAAGTCATTTCCAGGCTTGACTTCGAGTTACCAACTTACTCCAATCGTGTGTCAAAAATCCTACACAATTGCCGCAAGGAGCGTCCTATGAAAACCCAATCGCTTAGCCTTGGTCTCATTCTGCTGGTGGCAGGGCTGGTCGCGCCAAAGAGTTTCGCCGCCCGCCCCACCTTCCTCACTGCAAGCCTGTATTCCACCGGCCGGAATCCGGCGGCGGCAACGGTGCAGGATTTTAATAACGACGGCAAGGCGGACATCGCAACCGCCAATACCGGGGACAACACGGTGAGTCTCCTTCTGGGCGACGGGAACGGCGGCTTCCTTCCCGCCAACACTTTTGCCCTCGGTACGGCGGTGAGCAAAATCGCCGGCGGCGACCTCGACGGAGATGGGAATACTGACCTGGGGGTGACCGACGGGATTAAATCGGTGGCCATCGCGCTGGGCCACGGGGATGGCAGCTTTGCTCCTGCCTCGACGATCATCGTATCCGATCGACCGAGTGGGATTGCGATTAACGATCTGGATGGCGACGGGACGCTCGACCTGGCGATCGCCTGCCTCGGCAATTCCTCGCAGGGTAGCGTGGCCGTTCTCATCGGAGCGGGCGACGGGAGTTTTGCCCCGCCGGTGTTTTACTCCTTCACTCGCCCGCACGCTGCCGGAGCGGTGGTTGCGAGCGACCTCAACGGGGATGGCCACCTCGATCTGGTGGTTGCCCTGTCGCATTTCCCGGATGCCACTGAGAGCCTGGCGATCTTGCTCGGCAATGGCGATGGCACTTTCCAACCCGCCGTTGTCTCGGTTCACGGCAACGGGGACGACATCGCGGCGGAAGATTTCAATCAGGACGGAAAGATGGACCTGGCCATGACCATCGACGCGACAGCAAATATCCTTCTCGGTAATGGCGACGGCACTTTCCAGTCGCCGATCTCGACCGGAGCAAGCGCCTCCACCGTAGCCACCGCCGACATGAATCGTGACCGGATTCCCGATCTGGTGGTGGGTGGCTTTAAAACGGGCGTTTTGCTCGGCAATGGCGACGGCACCTTTGGCCCGGTCACGAACTATGGAATGGGTGACGTCTTCTACAACGTCTTCGCCGCAGTGGGTTACTTCAATCGCGACCGCTCTCCTGATGTCATCGCCCAGGGAAGCGACTCCGCGATCGCAGTCGCCCTGGGGAGACGAGATGGAACGGTTCGCGCGCCAGTCCTCATTCACGGAGGATATTGGGGATTCGATGCGGGAGACTTCGACGGGGATAGTCGCGCCGATCTCGTCGACGGGACACCGCTTACGTTTCTTCGCGGACTCGGCGACGGGACGTTTGCTCCGGGAATGCCGATCGCGGACCTCGATGCGCGGCAGCTGATTGCGACGGACTTCAACGACGACGGCAAACTTGATCTCCTGGTTTGTCCTTTTTACCAACTGGGCATTTACACACTTCTGGGTAACGGCGACGGCACATTTCAAGCGGCGCAGTTCACCGACGTTTCCAGCGACGAAGTGTGGCCGGTAGTCGGCGACTTCAACAATGATGGTCAAATGGATGCCGGCCTAGCTGCTGTATTCGACGCCCAGTTTTCGATCTTGCTCGGCAAGGGCGACGGGACTTTCGAGCCCGAGATCCTTTATCAGACTCTCCCCTACCCGCAATCGCCGGTTGCGGCAGATTTTAATGGCGACGGCAATCTCGACGTCGCAATCTCCCATACCTTTGATGGAGAGGTTTCGATCTATCTCGGTCTTGGGGATGGCACTTTCGATTCACCCCTAACGATCATATCAAGAGGCGCACTTTATCTGGCGGCGGACGATGTGAATCGGGATAGCTTACCTGACCTGTTGGTCGGCGGCGGCAACTTGAATCTCTTTCTCGGAAATGGCGACGGCACATTTCAGGCGGCCCAAACCATCTATCCCGATTATGGGCCGGTGAAGCTGGCCGACCTAGACGGCGATGGTCGTCTCGATGTCATCGTTTCACCGTTTAATGGGACGATTGTTGTTTTGCGGGGCCGCGGTAATGGCGCTTTCGGAGAGGGAGTCGCGTATCCGATCGGCGGTATCTTTAGCGGCTCTTTTGTACTGACCGATCTCAATGGCGACGCCCTACCGGAAGCGATCGTGAGCGATATTGATTTTTCGCTCTCGATCTTGCTCAACATCTCAGGCCATCGCTAAAAAGCCAAGCGCGATCCTACCTGCCTTCAGGCGAGGATTCGTTAGGAGTAAACACCTCCGGCGGAATGATCTTTTTCGGCCGTCCGGCCGGCGTCCACCACAGATGGAGAATGCCACCAAAGAGGCGATTGAAGTAGCGCACCCGGATGGAATGAAACCCGGCGCTCAAGCTGACCTGCGCTGTTTTCTCCTCCCAGACCTGCGTCGACGGGATCACCATCTGGCGGTCGATCTCGAGCGAGGCGCCATCATCCGCCAGGAGGCTGAACTCATATTGCCCGCCCTGATCAATCAAGAGCCGGCCGGTCCATTCCACGCTGAAGGGCGGCGGAAGCGGCGTGCTTTTCGCCCAATCGAAATCAATCGCCGGATCGATCTGCACATCGACCGGCGGCCCGCTCCAGTCGGCGTTGCGATAGTAACGGCCAGTCAGTCCGTGCGTCGTATCCTTCGGAGCGGTGAGAGCATGGTGAATGGAAGGCGCCGCCGCAATCGCACCGGCAAACAGATAGAGGACTCCCGTCGCTACCGTGCGCCACCGTTCGCCTGTCGTGAAAATGAGCGCGCTGCCAAGCAACCCCCACCAGAGCATGAGCGGCGCGAGCTGCACTCGGCCCGGGAGCCTGGCGAGCTTGCCGAGATTGAACGCGGTCGAGTCGCGAGTCAGCATGTTTTTGCCAAAGTCGAAAAGCCCGTGAGAATTCTGGGCCAGCTTGCCGTGCAGGTAATCGGGCAGGAGCAGATCGCGCGCGGGAAATTCAAAGGGGAACGGCACCCGCGGTTCGACGGCTGTCCCGAGCAGCATGTAGAAGACAGAAAGCGCGAGCAGTGGATAGAAGAGCCAGGCGAGCTTCCGCACCGCAAAGGCAAGCGGCAGAGCAAGAAACGGTAGGAGCGGAATGAGATGACGCGGCCCAAGATAACTCGCCCCCGACCAATCGTAGATCGACGAACCGTAACTGGTGAGAAACAGAAGATAGATTGTCGTTAGGCCAATCACGAGCAAACCTTCCGCTCGCCAGACCCGGCGCCAGAGCATAAAAACCAGCCCCGGCAGAGCAAGCCAGAGCACCGGATTGCAGGCGTACACCCGCCAGCCGTCGAACTTGAGATAGAGTAGCCCGATTGGTGGGAAAATCAGGATTGCGCCGAGGGCCTGAAGGAAATGTGGGATACCCGGCCAGCGCATGCCGATCCAGCCGCGCGAATAAGTCGCGTGAAAGAACCCACCACTCCGCGAGTAGGATTCGTAGGGAATATAGAAGGGCTTGCCGAACGCGATGCAGTTATAGCCGATGAGAAGAAGCGCGCCAATCGCGAGCCCAAGCCCGAACGCGCCCGCCGCAAAAAGTTTATCCCGATGCGCAATTCTCAAGCGCCAGCCAATCCAGAGCGCGTAAAGCGACAGAACAGCCGCGGCCAGCGCGCAGGGGTATTCCGTCATCACCGCGCAGCTCAGGCAAAAACCGGCCGCGCTCGCGCGCAGAAGAGGCCGCCGAGGCAGGCCGCGCTGGCTTTGCCGAAATTGAAAGAGAAGACAAAAGCCGAAGACGAGCAGGCCCGCCGCCATCGCATGACTAAAAAAGAGAGTGGCAAAAGGAAAGAGCAGTGACCCAAGCCAGATCGCGACCACGGCGAGCACCGCGGCGTATTGGTCGTCGGTCATTTGCCAGAGCACTCGATATATCGCCACGCCCGCGAGCGCAGTGAGGAGACTGATCGAGAAAAGAGTCAGGAAGTAGACAACGAGGTGCCAGTAGGCCCACTCCGGCAGGCCGAGCCAGCGGAGCGGCACGAGCCCGCCCGCAACCACCGCGTAGGCCGGCGCAAGAAGCAGCGTTGTCCCCGGCGCCTTGTTTGGAAACACCGAACCGTTCTCCGCCGGGTAACGGATGACGTCCGCCGAGTTCCACCAATACTGGTCGATCCTGAGGATGTGATCTTCGACGAGGGCGCGGAGTTGATCGAGCCGCGCGGCTTCGTTGTCTCCCGTCGCCTGGTAGAAGTAGGCGTAAGTCGTCCAGATCAGCGTGAACAATAAAAGTTCGACGCAATGACGAGAGATCCAACGCTGGAATCCCCGACCGGTGTGCACCTGTGCAGTTTGGTCTGGCGCTTCCGGCATAATTGCCGACGATTTCAATGATCAAGCTGCAATTGTCGATGCGAAAACTTTTCGCCCTTTCCCGTCGCCAGGCGCCGAAGGCGGGTCACTTTTGCCTAACGAGTCGACATCTTGAATGAGCTTGACGGCGAAACTCGAACCGGCTGCAATCATTGGCGTCCGTAAAACCAATAAATAGCCGGAGGAGGCATGTCCCGATGAAACTCAAGTTCCGTACTCTCGCTCTGATTCTGTTCGCCGCCCTTCAAATCGCGCCAAACAGTTTCGCCGCCCGCCCCACCTTCGTAACTGTGAGCCTTTTCCCGACTGGCCAGTACCCGGGGGCGGCAACGGTACAAGATTTTAATAACGACGGTAACTCGGACGTCGCGACCGCGAATAGCGGGGACAAAAATGTCAGCGTCCTTCTGGGTACCGGCAATGGTGGCTTCCTTCCCGCCAACAGTTTTTCCGTCGGCGCCGATGTCGACAAGATCGCCAGCGCCGACCTGAACGGAGATGGGAATGCCGACCTCGTCGTGACCGACGGGATCAAGGCCGTTGATATCGCGCTTGGCCATGGGGATGGCACCTTTGCGCCTGCCTCAGCCATCATCGTGTCGAATCGTCCGAGTGGGGTTGCGATTAGCGATCTGGACGGCGACGGCATCCTCGACCTGGCAATCGCCTGCCTCGGCAATAACTCGCAGGGCAGCGTCGCTGTCCTGATCGGAGTTGGCGATGGGAGTTTTGCCGCGCCGGTATTCTACTCCTTTACTCCCCCGCACGCTGCCGCGGCAGTGGTCGCGACTGATCTAAACCACGACGGCCGGCTCGATCTGGCGGTCGCCCTCTCCCACTTCCCGCAATCGAATAACAGCCTGGCGATCCTGCTCGGCAATGGCGATGGCACTTTCCAACCCGCCGTCCTCTCCGTTCACGGCAACGGGGACGACATCGCGGCGGAAGATTTCAACCAGGATGGAAACACGGACCTGGCTCTGACCAAGGACGGGATAGCAAATATCCTTCTCGGCAATGGCGACGGCACTTTCCAGGCGCCGATCTCGACTGGAACATTCGCCTCCACCGTTGTCACCGCCGACATGAATGATGATGGCTTTCCCGATCTGGTGAAGAGTGGCATCGAAACGGGCGTTTTGATCGGCAATGGCGACGGCACGTTTGGCCCGGTCACCAACTATGGAGTGAGCAGCGTCTTCTCCAACCCCTTCGCTGAAGTGGGCTACTTCAATCGCGATGGAAACCCGGACGTGATCGTGCAGGGCGACGATTCGTCGCTCGGCCTCGCCTTGGGAAAACGGGATGGAACTCTGCGCGTGCCCCGGCTGTATGACGCCGTCTACGGTGGATTCGATGCGGCCGACTTTGACGACGATGGCAATGTCGACCTGGTCTTCTCCGGATCGCAGCTTCAGTTCCTGAAAGGACTCGGCGATGGGACCTTTGCCCCACCCGTATCGATCGAAAGCCTCAGCCTGGGGTGGCTCATTGCCACCGATCTCAATGGCGACAACAACCCGACCTTTTGGGAATAAACTTCGGAGCCGCCTACACACTCCTGGGTAACGGAGACGGCACTTTCCAACCGTCCCAGAAAACGATGTTCTCCGACAACGGCATCTACGGCACCGAGCCGGTCGTTGGTGATTTCAACAATGACGGAAATGCGGATGTCGCCCTCGCGGATGTTGACAGCGACCAGTTGGTGATCCTGATCAGCAAAGGCGACGGCACCTTCAGGCCGGAACTCATCTATACGACGGACCAATTCCCGGTCTCGCCGATCGTCGCCGATTTCAACGGCGACGGTAATCTCGATCTGGGGGTTTCCGCGAACCACAACGAAGAAATCTTCCTCGGCAATGGCGACGGCACCTTTGCATCGCCTCTCAAAACCGCCGCGGACATTCCGATTGACTGCGCGCCGGGCGATTTCAACCGGGACGGCAAAGTGGACTTCGTCCTCGGTGGTCAGGTGTTCCTCGGGAATGGCGACGGCACCTTTCAGCCGCCGCAAACCGTCTACTCCGATTTCGGGTCGGTGAGGGTAGCCGACTTGGACGGCAACAACCGTCTCGACATCGCGTACTCATCGGAATCTGCTCCAAATATTGTTGTTTTGCGGGGCCGAGGTAATGGGACTTTCGGAGAAGGAGTCGCGTATCCAATCGGCAGTACCGGCAGCGGCCGTTTTGTTCTGAGCGATCTCAATGGCGACGCCAGGCCGGAGGCAATTGTGGATACCCTCTCGAGTTCGCTCGCGGTTCTGATCAATGCCACAAGTCGGCGCTAGTGTCCTGTCTCGTAAATAGCTGGCCATTTGTAGCGTTGAAAATGCGCTGCCGGCAAGGCGCGGCGAGGGCGCATCCCCCTTGTGAGGCTGTAACCGAGCCGCCACGCCGCCGCCAGCCCATTTTCAACGCTACCCTCCGGGCTGGGACAATTTGGCGATTCTCCGGCGTTGCTCGCTGGGCCGAGATCGCTGCGGATATCGGCACGGCGCTCGCGCCTTGGACAATCGCCAAATTGCCTCCAGCAAAGGGCCAGCTGTTTAAGAGACAGGACACTAGCTGGGATATCGCAAGCGCGCCCTTTAGCCGTCGTTGGGCGCAGAAGGTAAATTAGGCTTGACTGCGAAGCTCGAACCGGCTGCAATCATCCGCATCCGTAAAATCAGTAAATAGCCGGAGGTATGCGTCGATGAAACTCAAGTTCCTTACTCTCGCTCTGATCCTGTTCGCCGCCCTTCAAGTCGCGCCAAGCAGTTTCGCCGCCCACCGCACCTTCCTGACCCCGAGCCTTTTTCCGACCGGCAAATTTCCGTGGGCAGCGACAGTGCAGGATTTTAACAATGACGGTAAGGCGGACGTCGCAACCGCCAATACCGGGGACGAGGATGTCAGCGTCCTTCTGGGCAACGGTAAAGGCGGCTTTCTACCGGCGAACACTTTTGCCGTCGGTGCGGGTGTGAGCAAAATCGCCGGCGGCGATCTCGACGGAGATGGGAATGCCGACCTCGTCGTGACTGACGGGATCAAGGCCGTTGATATCGCGCTTGGCCATGGGGATGGCACCTTTGCGCCTGCCTCAGCCATCATCGTCTCCGATCGTCCAACTGGGATTGCGATTAGCGATCTGGATGGCGACGGGGTCCTCGACCTGGCGATCGCCTGCCTCGGCAATAACTCGCAGGGCAGTGTCGCCGTCCTCATCGGAGTTGGTGATGGGAGTTTTGCCCCGCCGGTCTTCTACTCCTTCACTCCGCCGCAGGCTGCCGGGGCGGTGGTCGCGACCGACCTCAACCACGACGGCCAGCTCGATCTGGCGGTCGCACTCTCACACTTCCCGTCCGCCAATAATAGCCTGGCAATCTTGCTCGGCAATGGCGATGGTACTTTCCAACCCGCCGTTCTCTCCATCCATGGCAACGCAGACGACATCGCAGCGGAGGATTTCAATCAGGACGGAGACACAGACCTGGCTCTGACCATCGACGGGACAGCAAATGTCCTTCTCGGCAATGGCGATGGCACTTTCCAAACGCCGATCTCGACCGGAACAAGCGCCACGACCGTTGCCACCGCCGACATGAATCGCGATCGCATTCCGGATCTGGTGGTCGGTGGCTTTGACACGGGCGTTTTGCTTGGCAATGGCGATGGCACCTTTGGCCCGGTCACTAAGTATGGAATGGGTAACCTCTTCTACAATGTCTTCGCCGAAGTGGGATACTTTAATCAGGACCGCTTTCCTGATGTAATCGCCCAGGGAAATGACTCCGCGATCGCGGTCGCCTTGGGGACCCGAGACGGAATTCTCCGCGCGCCAGTCCTCGTTCACGGAGGATCGTTGTCATTCACCTCGGGGGACTTCGACGGCGATGGCTACGGAGACGTGGTGGACGCTGTCCCCTTCTCGTTCATCAAAGGACTTGGCAACGGCACATTTGCCCTGCCCGTCCAGATTTCCGACGAGACCCCGGCACACCTCACTGCCACCGATCTGAATGGGGACCGCAAACTCGACCTTTTGGGAACAAGCGGGCAAACCGTGTTGACCTTTTTAGGAAACGGGGACGGCACTTTTCAGGCGCCCCAGGGAGGTTTCGTCCCCGATGACGGGCTCTTTCCGGCTGTCGGTGATTTCAACCACGACGGGTATAATGATGTTGCCGTTACTGCTTTCGGCGACGACCATTTATTTATCCTGCTCGGTAACGGCGACGGGACTTTTCAGCCGCCCATCACTTACTCGACAGGGCAATTTCCGGAATCGCTCGTCGCCGCCGATTTCAACGGTGACGGCAATCTCGATCTCGCGACCGGCAATGAGGTGGACTCGACGGTAGGGGTTTATCTGGGCAATGGAGATGGAACCTTCGCGGCGCCGCTCACGCTCGACACCGCATTCCCGGTTTACAGTGCAGCCGGCGACGTTAACGGGGATGGCAACGCGGATTTAATCATCGGTGGTGGCAATGCGCTCAAGCTCTACCTCTCGAATGGCGACGGCACCTTTCAGCTGCCGCAAAGCATTTATCCCAAATATGGCCCGACGAAGGTCGCGGACCTCGACGGCGATGGTCGTCCCGACATCGCATTCACGCCCTCGTTTGATTCTGATGGAACGGTCGTTGTCTTCCGCGGCCGAGGTGATGGCACCTTCGGAGACGGCGTCGCGTATCCAATCGGCAAGGACTTCAGCGGCTTTTTTGACCTGACCGATCTTAATGGCGACGGCCGACCGGAAGCGATCGTGAACGATGTTGATTTTTGCCTCTCGATCCTGCTCAACATCTCCGTTCGGCGCTAGGAAATCTCCCGCAGCGAGGCCGGGCGCCGCGGATTGGGTTGTCGTCACACCTGCGGTTGGCGATTCTAATCGCCAGCCATGCCGGCCCAATCACAAACGCAGCTGCGCCTCTCCAGACACGTCGCACGGTTGCGGAATTGCCGGCGCTGTCCGCGAATGCATCCGCCGCCTGTCTCGGGCGGAGCAGTCGTTAGTCGCGTCATGATTGTTGGTCAGGCCCCAGGTGTGCGCGAGCCGGTCGCGGCAAAACCATTTGCCTGGACCGCCGGCAAAACGCTCTTTCGCTGGTTTGAAGAAGCAACTGGCCTGACAGAAAGCGAAGTGCGCTCCAAAGTCTATTTCGCCGCCGTCTGCCGTTGTTTTCCCGGCAAAGCGCCTGGCGGGAGCGATCGCGTTCCCAATCCGCGGGAGATCGCGAATTGTTCCTCCTGGCTCGACCGCGAGATCGAGATCCTGCGGCCGCGTCTCGTTATTCCAGTGGGCAAACTGGCGATCGCGCAATTCATTCCCCTAACGAAATTAGAGGAGGCGGTTGGCCGCAGCTCTCGCGTCGAGCGCGCCGGGCAGCGCTTTGACCTGATCCCGCTGCCGCATCCATCCGGGGCGTCGCCCTGGCACAAGATCTCGCCCGGCTGCGAGCTGCTCGTCAAGGCGTTGGGCCTGATCGTCGTTCATCCCGCGATGATGCAGATCGTGAATCAGGAAAAGAGGAAAACAGGAAGCAAAGCGAGAGAAGGCCAAGGCTAAAGCCTGTTCTTTTTTCCTGCTTTCCTGCTTTCCTGATTCGTCCTTTCTTCCTCCATGCCGAAAAAGATTCGCGTTCTCGTCTGGGGCGAGAATGTACACGAGCGCAAGAACCCGGTCGTTAGGCAAATCTATCCCGACGGGATGCACAACTGCATCGCCGATGGCCTGCGCGAAGAGAGCAGGTTCGACGTCCGCACCGCCAGGCTTGAGCAACCGCAGCACGGCCTAACGAAAAGTATTCTGGCCGACACCGAGGTTCTTGTCTGGTGGGGCCACGCCGCCCACGGCAAAGTGCGCGACACCGTGGTCGAGCGCGTGCTGAAGCGCATCTGGGAGGGAATGGGTTTCATCGCTCTCCATTCCTCGCATTACTCGAAAATCTTCAAGCGGCTCATGGGCACGACCGGTTCCCTGGTCTGGCGCGAGGCCGGTGAGCGCGAGCGGCTCTGGGTCTGTAACCCGGGTCATCCGATCGCGCGCGGGATCGATCGCTGTTTCGAGATCGAGAACACCGAGATGTATGGCGAGCCCTTCGCCATCCCGACCCCGGATGAGATCGTTTTTATCTCCTGGTTTGAAGGGGGCGAAGTCTTCCGCAGCGGCTGCACCTGGAAACGGGGCAACGGTAAGATCTTCTACTTCCGCCCGGGACATGAGGCTTACCCCATTTACTATCATCCGGTCGTTAGGCTTGTCTTGCGCAATGCGGTCCGCTGGGCCGCGCCGGAGGGAGAGCAATGGATCGACCGCTGCCCGCAGATCTCGCTCAAGGAGACGCGGGAAAAACTCGTCCGCAAAGGCCCGCGCCTGCACCGGGAAGGGGAAGCGGGCTTTCGCTGATTTCACCGCGGATGACACGGATGGGCGCGGATAAAAACAGCGGGATTCTCATCCACAAAAAACATTCGTTCCCATCCGTGTTATCCGCGCAATCCGTGATTCACCGCCGTCTTCGTCATTCTGAGCGGAGCGAGCGTAGTCGAAGAATCAGATTCAAGGGCAAATCTTTAACCACGAATTACACGGATGGGCACGGATAAGAGCGAAGAATTCCCCCAAAAAAACTCATTCCCATCGGTGTAATCCGTGTTATCCGTGGTTCAGATTAGAGTGCCTCTATCCTCCACTCTTGTGCCATGCGGCCAGCACCTCCTCTTCGCGCTCTTTCGTTAGCCCGGCGTGCAGCTTTTTTTGGCGCGCCTCGCCTTGCATCTTCAACCACTTAAGCGTGTCGCGCGCCGTCTCGGCCAGGGGACGAAAAGTCAGGCCTTTCTCGATCGCGCGCTTGTTACTCACCGAGCTGATCCCGCCCGCTTCCTTATCCGGTGGCACCCACACCGGCATATCTGTCCAGGGCGCAACCTCGTGCTTTTCCAGAAAATCGGCCGGGACAAAGGTAAACGTTGCCTTCGAGTCGAGCGCGGACCCTATCCCCTCGATCATGCCGCCGATCGTGAGTCGCTCGGCCGGGCCGGTCGCATTGTAAACGCCGGTCGCCCCCTGTTCCGCCATGCGTATGGTCCACTCCGCCAAATCGCGCGCGTCGATCAATTGCACCGGGTCGCTCGGATTTCCCGGCGCAAGGACTTCGCCGCCGCGGTCGATCCGCACCGGCCAGTAGGTAAAGCGGTCCGTCTCATCTCCCGGGCCAACGATCAATCCCGGCCGGATGATGCAGGTCTTGCCGGGGAACCATTTCTCCGCCTCCTTCTCCGAGAGCGCCTTGAGCGGGCCGTAGAGGGCGAAGTTGGATGCGATCACGCTCGCCCGCGTCTCCGCCATCGCGTCCTTGCCGTCGTAGGTGGCAACCGGTGCCTTCTCATCCGAGCCGGCTTTGAGGTCGTCGCGATAGACCGAGATGGTCGAGATGAAGATGTAACGGCCGATATTGTCCTTCAAAATTTCGCCCACATCGCGCACCCATTTCGGCAACATCGTCGGGTTATCGATCACCACGTCCCATTTCTTGTTCTTCAGAGTGTCGAGTTTGCCCGTCTCGCGATCGCCGACCAACTCCTGCACGCCTGAGGGCAACACCCCGGGGTGCGTTATTCCCCGATTGAACACCGTCACGCGATGCCCGCGCGCGACCGCATATTTGACCTGATATGGACCGGTGAACCCAGTGCCGCCGAGGATCAAAATGTCGAGCGGCTTGTCCGCCTTGCCGGTATTAGTCGGGTTATAAATCGGCGCGACGTAGGAAGGGCGCAACGGTTTGTTAGGCGAGCTTGATGGTGAATCGTGCGGCGTCGTTGTCGCTCGCGGGGTCGGTGTGGGGCTAGGCGAGGCGGCCAGGGCCGCGGTGATTAAGAGGCAGGTGAAAACCGAGATAATGGTGCTGCATCGATGAGTCATAGAACAATTGGAGCGCGAGCGTTGCTGCTGCTTTTTCGGTGCGGACAGCTTACCCGCAGTATCCCTTCGCGCGAGCCCGATTCGCTCCCACGCTTTCCCTCGTTCCCAAGTTCCGTATCTGGTTAGCCTAAGCTCAGGTAGGTTGGAAGCGGGCACTGCGGGTGACTAAGTGGAGGAAGTCGTGGCCGCGCTGACGGCGGGTGGCGGCCAGGCTGGCGAGCACTTCGAAGGTGCGCGCTCCGCGAGGCGTTTTGTTGCCGCAAGAGAGTCTGCGCCGGATGACCGCGGCGCGTAGTTGCCGCTCGGCCAGGTTGTTGGTCACATCCACCCCGGGCGCATCCAAAAAGATAAACAAGTGATCGCGTTGTTTCCCCAGGCGCTGCGTTGGCAGCGATTTCGACATCTGATTCGAGGGCGAACGGGTGGTGCCGAGAGGTAAATTCCTGGTATGATGGGGACATGATCGCCGACGTTCGCAGGCGCCTCGAGCGCACTCCATTTGTGCCGTTTATCATCCGAACGTCGGACGGTTATGAGTACTCAGTGGCCACGGTCGATCACGCCAAGATTTCCCCACGGGGCCATCGTGTGGTTATATTCACTGACGAAGACGCAACGGCGATTCTCACCCTCTCCACATCAATAGCATAATCGACTCGCAGCCAAACGGCGAATAGCCAACGCCGCTGAGAGGTCCTGTTTTCGTTAGGCAACGCGTCCGCTTGCGGGGAGCACAGGCGGCCCGCCTGTTGGTTGTTTGGCCACCAGCTAAACCATTACCTCGAAGAGCCCCGCGAAGGAGGATCCCAATCAAAGCCTTGAGTCTTGCATTCATGGTTGCGCTCTCGCGCAAGCGCATTTCCGCTGACAGCCGAATGTGGCAGGTCACGGGGCGCGCGCGGCAAATTACACGGATGGCCACGGATAAACGGGAGATGCGGAAAACCCCCTTCTTTCTTCATCCGTGGTATCCGCGCCATCCGCGGTTCAAAAACTTCACCGGAAAGATCAACACAGGTTTGTCCTGTCGCCACAAACCCTACAAAAATATCATAGAAAACTTGACGAAAAGGGTTGACCAGCCAACGACGCCGCACGGTTCAATATTGAGCGGCTTGTCCGCCTAGCGGGTCGGGATGGCAGGGCAATCCGAGGGGATCGCTCAATCGCGAAAGCGTGATAGCGAATGAACGGCACCTATGAGACATCCAACCCCGCAGAGAGTCAGTCTTATCGCGATTGCCTTGGTTGCTTGCTTCGCCCCCGGGACGCAGGCTCAAACTCGAGCCAGCCTCTCGACGGCGAAGGCGAGCAGCGAAGGCGCGCAGAAACCAGCCGTGTGTGCCAAAGGGGCAAGCAGCCGTGGAAGCGACAGTATCTCATCGACCTACATGATCGATGACGGCACCATGGAAGAGGGCGTTGGTTTTGGCAACCGACGTCAGAACTTCGAATCACTCTGGATGAACCAATCTGGCAGCCGCCCGATCCGGCGCCCGCAACCCTGCGAAGGAACGCGAGGCTACTTCCAGAGGGCGTCCGGTGGAAACGCCGGGTGCCCTTTGTTTTTGCCCTCGTTCCCTCGGACCCTCTTCACTTTTTCCATCTTGTTTCCCTCTCTGAGAGAACGGGAAAATTAGGAATTTTATGAAAATAATCTTGACATGCCGGGCGATTTTTGTGCCTACTGCCCTTCTATGAAATATCCAACCCTGCAGAAAGCTAGTGCAATCACGATTGCCTTGGTGGCCTGCTTTGCCCTCGGTGCGCGCGCCGGCGGGAACAAAGCGATGACGGCCCAGGCAGCGAAGAACGACGGAAGCAATAAAACCTCAATGACCCGAACGACCGGCAGCCCAGCGGCTCCGCTCGAGACCCTCTGGTATAACGGCGACTTCGATGGCGAAGCCACCGGCAACGGTCTTACCAACGAGGAGGACACCTTCGCGACTGGATATTCCCATATCCATGACGACTTCAACGTCCCGGCTGGCCCCGGGTGGGATGTCGGCGCGATCTTCTCCAATAACCTCGCGAGCACGAACATCATAGCCGCGACCTACGAGATCCGCCAGGGCGTCTCTGCCTTCAACGGTGGAACGCTGCTCTTCTCGGGTATGACGTCGACGCCAGAAGTATTCGCGACTGGCCGGAGCGGATTCGGATTCACCGAGTTCACGGTTCAGATCAACGACCTGAGCATCCACCTCGATGGCGGTCAAACCTACTGGCTCAACGTCACTCCAGTTGACAGCCTGGACGGTGGCCGTTCGTTCAACTCGACCACGCTCGGTGCGAACTGCGTCGGGACACCTTGCGGCAACAATGACAATGCATTCCTCGACAGCACGCTCTTCGGTGCCTTCTTCCAGCCGACGCTGGACTTCTGCGGGAATTGCGCTGACTTCTCGATGGGCATCCTCTCCGGGCAAGGTGGCGGTGGGGACATCGTGCTCGAAGGTCGCGGCCGTCACCGCGGCGATGGTCCGGCCAAGGCTCTCTTGCGCTGGAGCCCAGCTGATGGTGGTCAGGTAAACGTCCTGCGCAACGGCTCGGTGATTGCGACTGTGCCAGACAACGGCAAGTACCGCGATATCGTGGGCGACAATGGCGGCACATTCACCTATCAGGTGTGTGAGACCGATTCCGGCGATTGCTCGAACGAAGTAGTGATCAATATTCCGTAGCGAATCCGACCTTCTTTGCAGGTGCCGTCCGATCCAGCGCCTGCACTGGTGCGCGGTGACGCGCGTAACTTCCAAGGGCATCCGGCGGCAGTGCCGGATGCCCTTTTGTTTAGACGGCTTCGGCCGCCAAATCTTGCAGGTGGATTGGCGTGCTCTTGTTCCCGGCGGATAATCCGCCATGCTTTACGTCGTCGGCACACCGATCGGCAATCTCGACGACATCACCCTGCGTGCGCTTTCGGTCCTCAAAGCCGTCGACTTAATTGCGGCTGAAGACACCCGCCATTCCCGCATCCTCCTGCGCCATTACGAGATTGAGAAGCCGCTCGTGAGCTGTCACGAGCATAACGAGGCCAGGCGCACCGCGGAGCTTGCCGAGCGACTCGCCGGCGGCGAAAATATCGCGCTGATCACCGATGCCGGCATGCCGGGACTGTCCGACCCGGGCGCACGCCTCATCCGACGATGCATCGAGCGCGACCTGCCGTTTGAAATTGTGCCGGGCGTTTCCGCTATCACCACCGCGCTTGTTGGGTCCGGTTTCGCGCTCGAACGATTTTGCTACCGAGGTTTCCTCCCGACAAAAAGCGGGCAGCGCGAGCGGGAATTGCGCGCCGCGGCGGACCGGCCGGAAACGACCCTCTTCTTCGAATCGCCCTATCGCCTCACGAAAACGCTCTCCGTCTGCGCTGAGTTGATGTCGGAGCGACCGGTGTGCGTCGCGCGCGAGCTGACGAAAAAATTCGAGGAATTTCGGCGCGGCAGAGCGGCGGAGTTGCTCGCGCATTACACGGCTCACCCACCGAAAGGCGAAATCACTCTGCTTGTCGCCGGCTTGTAGCGGCGGCGAATTCGCTGGGGGATCGCAGAGCGCCGCTACAGGCCGATTTCCCCTTGTCAATCCGCAGCGGCTGTGGAAGTTTTCGGGCTCTTTTCCCGAGGCTCTATGGCTTACGCAATCATCAAAACCGGCGGCCGGCAGTATCGCGTGACAGAAGGCGACACGGTCGACGTGGATCGTCTCGACGGCGAGGCCGGCCAGAAGATCACCTTCCAGATGCTCATGCATGCGGACGGCGATAAGCTCGTCCACGGCGACGCTCTGGCGGGCGCGACCGTGACTGGCGAGGTCGTCGAGCAACGCAAGGACAAGAAGGTCATCGCCTTCAAGTATCGTCGCCGCAAAGGATACCACCGCACCGTCGGCCACCGGCGCAAGCTTACGCGGGTAAAAATCACCGGAATCAAAATCGCTTCGAAAACCAGGAAAGCGGCCGCCGACAAGGAAGCCACCGCAGCCTAACGACTCCGAATTCTCATCATGGCTCATAAAAAAGGACAAGGCAGCGTCAAGAACGGTCGCGACAGCGTGAGCAAGCGACTCGGGGTAAAAAAATTCGGGAGCGAGCGCGTCGTGGCCGGCAACATCATTGTCCGCCAGCGCGGAACCAGGTTCTTGCCCGGCAAAAATGTCGGTCTCGGCCGCGACTACACGATCTTTGCTTTGATCGACGGCCAGGTGCGGTTCGATCGCGCGGGCCGGCGGGTCAACGTTGTGCCGTTTCAGGCCTCCGATTAGCTCGTTACAGCGGCGCTCGGGGACCGCCAGAATCCCGGACTACCCGCCCGTTCGGGGGTCGCAGATCGCCGCTGGAAATGCGCGCGTTTCCAGATTGTCAGTCAATCGCTTTTCGGCTATAACCGGGATTTTTCCGGGCATGAAATACAACACCTATCTTCTCTTCGGCCCCCCCGGTAGCGGCAAGGGCACTCAGGGTCATTCCCTCGGTTCTATCCCCCGCTTCTTTCACTGCGCCTGCGGAGACGTCTTTCGCACTCTTGATACCCGCACCAAAGTCGGTCGCGCTTTTCTCGAATACTCGAGCAAAGGCCAGCTCGTGCCAGATGAAATCACGGTCGAACTCTGGCATGCCCACATCGACGCGGCGGTCGAAGCGCACCAGTTTAAACCCGACATCGACGTGCTCGTGCTCGATGGAATCCCGAGAAACGTCGGCCAGGCCAAAATTATGGAGGACGTGATCGACGTGAAGAAGGTCTTCCATCTTTCCTGCCCCGATCGCGCCCAGCTTTTTACCCGACTGAAAAAGCGCGCCCTGAAGGACAACCGCCTGGACGACGCAAACGAGGAAGTGATCAAACGCCGGCTCCAGACTTACGAAACCGAATCGAAGCCGGTGCTCGATTATTATCGTGACCGGGTCGAGGTGATTGACGCGACGCAGCCTCCCGCGCGCGTCCTTTATAACATCCTCGCCACGGTCGCGAACGGTGAGCATGCAACAGTTTGAGAATTTCACCGCTTCCAGCCTCTACTGCGAGAAGTGCAAAGCGGCGATGCCGGTGCGGGAGCGATTGCTCCTGATCCTGCCTGACCGGGAACTTTACGATTATCTTTGCACCGGCTGCGGATCGTCGGTGGGGTCTCGTGAAGTCACCGCGGGTGACAAGCTGATGGCAGCCGCGATGCAGCGAAATTCGAAATCCGAATATCGAAATCCGAAACAAGCACGAATTTCAAAATTCAAATGATCAAAACACTGCGTGCGGGTCGCCGTTTTGGATTTTGAGCATTAGCTCATTCGGATTTGTTTCGGATTTCGATATTCGAACTTCGAATTTTTATGCGCATCGTCTTTATCGGCACGGGCGCGATTGGCCTGCCGACCTTGCAGGCGTTGCTCGAATCTCCGGTTCACCAGCTGGTCGGCGTCATCACCCAGCCCGATAAGCCGGTCGGTCGGGATCAACTGCTTCAGGCCCCACCGATCAAGACAGCAGCAGCGCGAAGTTCGATTCCGATTTTGCAGCCGCGGCGAATCCGGGATGAAGAGGCCCTCGCGCAGATTCGCAGCCTCAAGCCCGATCTCATCGTCGTCATGGCCTATGGCCAGATTCTGCCCAAAAGCGTGCTCGAAGTTCCGAAGATCGCCTGCCTCAACCTCCACGCTTCCCTCCTCCCGCGTCACCGCGGGGCGGCGCCGATTCAGGCGGCCATTGTCGCCGGCGATCTCGAGACCGGCATCACCGTCATCTACATGGATGAAGGCCTCGATACTGGCGACATCCTTTTGCAAAAAAAAGCGCCGATCCTGCCTAACGACACCGGCGGCTCGCTCCACGACCGCCTCGCCCGCCTCGCGCCCGAAGCCCTCTCCGACGCACTCCACTCCCTCGAGCGCGGGCTCGCACCCCGGACCGGCCAGGATGAAGCGCGCGCCAGCTACGCTCCCAAATTATCGCGCGCCGACGGTCGGATCGATTGGAAAGAACCGGCCAGTCTGATCGCGCGCAAGATCCGAGCGTACGATCCCTGGCCGGGTGCCTTCACCGAAGTCGAGGATGCGGCCGGTCAGGCCCGGCATCTGAAAATCTTTCGGGCCACTGCGAGAGAAGAACAGGTTGGCGCCCCCGCGACGATTTCTCTGCCTAACGATCGGGAAATTCTCATCGGCGCCGGCCAGGGCAGCGTGTGTCTGGAAGAAATGCAACTGGAAGGAAGACGCCGCATGGAGGCGGCAGAATTTTTGCGCGGTTTTTCCTCCCCAAGACTGCATTTCTGATCGATCATCCCCACCGGGATGGAAAAGCCGCAGCCGGTTTACAAGCGAATCGTCTTGAAGTTGAGCGGGGAAGCGCTGCGTGAAACCGGGGCCCGCGAAGCCATTTCGCCCCACATCGTCAAGGAGATCGCGCGCCAGGTAAGAGAAATCTACGATCTCGGCGTCCAGATTTCGATTGTCGTCGGCGGGGGCAACATCTGGCGCGGCCTTGCCGCCAGCCATCGCGGGATGGATCGCACGACCGCCGATTATATGGGCATGCTCGCGACGGTGATCAACGGTCTCGCCCTCCAGAGCGAGCTCGAGCAAAGCGGCGTCATCACCCGTGTCCAGACCGCGATCGAGATGCAGAATGTGGCCGAGCCGTTCATTCTGCGCCGCGCCATTCGCCATCTCGAACAGGGCCGGGTGGTGATCTTTGTCGCCGGGACGGGTAACCCCTATTTCTCCACCGACACGACCGCAGCCCTGCGCGCGAGCGAAATCGGGGCCAATATCATTCTCAAAGCGACCAAGGTGGACGGCATCTACGACCGGGACCCGAAACTCTATCCCGACGCGAAACGCTATGAGCGCGTCACTTTCACCGAAGCCCTAACGAAAAGATTTCAGGTGATGGATTCGACCGCCTTCAGTCTTTGCATGGACAACAAAATCCCGATTTGTGTTTTCGACATGCATGGCCCGACCAATGTGCGCGATATTATTCTCGGCCGGGCGGTCGGTTCGCTCGTGACCGATTAGTGATTGCGATAGAGGCTCCGGCAGTTTTCTTTCACTCTTATGACCGCTGAAGAAATCCTCCTCGAAGCCGAATTGGCAATGGAAAAAAGTGTCGACTACATGATCCACGAATTCGCCAGCGTCCGGACCGGAAAGGCCTCCCCCGCCCTGGTCGAAAACATTGATGTCCACGCCTACGGCTCCGCGATGAAGCTGAAACAGCTCGCGCTCATCACCACCCCCGAGCCACGGATGCTCGTGGTCCAGCCGTTCGACGCCTCGACCGTGCGCGACGTTGAGAAGGCGCTGAAGGAATCGAAGATCGGCATCACCCCTTTGGTTGACGGCAAGGTGATTCGCCTTCCCATCCCCGAGCTCTCCGAGGAGCGACGCAAGGAACTGGTTAGGTCATTAAAACAAATGGCCGAGGAAGCGCGCGTCCGGGTGCGAGCAAATCGTCACACTGCGATGGACGAAGCGAAGAAGATGCAGAAAGCCGGCGAGGCGAGCGAAGACCAGCTCCACGACATGCAAGGGGACATTCAGAAGCTGACCGACCGTTTCGTAAAATCAATCGACGACCACCTCGAGCGCAAGGAAGCCGAAGTGATGAAGGTTTAGTCCGTCATGCCGGATAGGTCCCCAATGAGCAATGCGCCATGATGCGATTGTGTTCCATCCGGCGAGGTCTGCCGAATGGCGCGTCGGAGAGGGTTGCCGCGCGCTCTCGATTCAGTAGCCCAACGGGCCGGCCGACGCCGCATCCTGCTTTAAGACGGGCTTACCGGGAAATCACCGTCAGCTCTCCCGAACAGACAATCGAGCGTGACGCCGAGACGATGACCGAACGGGCGTTGCGAGTGGCGCCATCGGCAACAACGGGGCGTGGGAAATCGGGCGCGCCGGACACCAGTTTGTCGCTGCCGACGGCGGTGCGCTCGGATCTGGAGCCTCGCTTCGGCTGGGACTTCAGCCGCGTTCGTGTGCATGCCGACGAGGAAGCCGCTCGCGCGGCGAGCGCAGTGCAAGCGCGTGCTTACACGGTCGGGCGCGACATCGTCTTCGGCGCGGACGAGTACGCCCCCGCGACGACGCGAGGCCGGCGACTTCTCGCACACGAGTTGGCTCACGTTGTCCAACACGAATCCGCGACCCCCGGACTTGCC
>Ga0081539_10000966_pt1 | contig 53690 bp, 48 predicted proteins | sample TabmetS4T2R2_FD_71023 | JGI IMG/M metagenome (GOLD analysis project Ga0081539, IMG submission 71023) | Tabebuia heterophylla rhizosphere microbial communities from the University of Puerto Rico - S4T2R2 | ecosystem: Host-associated > Plants > Roots > Rhizosphere ...
CTGGGCGGTGCGGCGCGGGCCGTCATTGCCGGCGAGGAACACGCTGTCCTCGAGATCGACCTTGTCGTCGAGCGCCTCGAAAGTCCAGACGTCGCGGTTCGGCAGCACCAGCATCACGCCGCGGGCGTCCGACAGCCGGCTCGCCTTCACCGAGGGGTGCAGATGAAAGCGCAGCGCGAAGTCGGCTTCATTGCCCTTGATCTTGCCGCCCGGCGCCGGCGTCAGCGTGTCCTCGCCGTCGAGCCGCGTGCCGTCTTGTGCGGCCATCAGCACGCGGCGATGAATCACGCCGAAGCGGGCGAGATAGCCGTCATGCGAGGTGGTGAGCAGCTCGCCATGCGGCACCGCCTCGCGATAGCTCTCGACATTGGCGGGACCGGATACGATCGGCGCGCCCTGCAACAGCTTCTTCATCGCCGAGAATTCGACGAACTGGCAGGAGGAGGTTTCGTGATAGGCCAGCGTCGAATGCGCCGTGGTGCCGCGTGCGAAAGAGCGCCAGTTGTCGCGCCCGGTGGCCGGCATGCCGCAATTGATGACAATGCGGCTCGGCCCGGACGAGAGCTCGAAGGAAAGGCAACCGGCATGCGCGTCGTGGCTGACGCTCGGCGGCGGCGGCACGCCGGTATCCATGATCAGAACCATCGCGCCGGCATCGATGCGCTGATAGCCGGTGTGCGGCATGTTCGCCATCGGCGCACCGTGGGTGTCGTCATAGGCGAGCAGGGTGGCCACCAGATCGTTCGGCGCGCTGCTCATGCCGTTGAACAGCGCAAAGGCGCCGTCGCCATGACGGAAGAAGCGCAGCATCGGCATCATGCGGTCGATGGCGTTGAGCAATGCCGGGGGCGGCGCGATATTTCTCGCGGCGAAGGTCTGGCGCAACGGCAACAGGTCGCTGAGCAACTCGACCAGCGCGCCGGGATTGCGCGAGATGTGGCCGCCGTCAGGCAGGATCTGCCGCTGCAGCTCGTCGGAGAGTTTTCGCGAGGCGCTGCGGATATGCTTGGCCTGATTGGCCAGGCACAGCGAGGCGTAGCACAGCGCCACCAGCACCTGCAGCTTCGGCACGCCGTCGCCGATGTCGATCATGGCGTAGCGGAGATAACGGATTTCGCGCGTGAGCCCGCGCAGGTATCGGCGGTAGAATTTCCCGTCGGTATCGCCGAGCACCAGCGGCGCCTGTGACAACAGGGAGATCACGCGGCGCGCCAGCACGTCTGCGCGGCGCTCCAGCGGCCGCCTGCGCGACGGGTTCGACATCCAGTCGTCGACCAGCGAGCGGGCATTGGCGCGGGTCAGCGCGGTGTCGGCGGCGCGCAGGTGACGCAGCCAGCCGAAGCCGAGCAGCGCAACCTCCCAATCTTCCGAGGGCGGATCGAGATCGAAGATCGAGCGGCCGTGGCAGGTCACGATCTTGCCGGCGAACACGAAGCGCCCGGCATAGATTTCGGCGGCGCGGGTGGCGTCCGCCGTGCGCAGGTCGTGCGGGGCAATGATCAGTCGGTCGGAACGGCCGGGCCATAGCCGCGACAGCGCGACCGTGCCGCCGCTGGCGCGGGCCATCATGTTCCGCGCGAAGCGGCCCATGATCAGCGTCGAGATTCGTCTGCGTTGAGCGACCGACACGCCGTGCCTTGCGATGGAGGGGGAATCCGTTCGAATCCGAATTTAGCCGGAAACGCCTGCTCCATACCATCTTGAAAGCGGTCGAATCAGCCCCTTGCGGCGAAAAATCCGCAGCAGAATCAGGCCTTAACCAGCCGGGCGGCGTAAAAACCGTCCAGTCCGGCAAGGCGCGGGTCGGCATGCGGCAAGTGGCAGGGCAGGGTCCGCAGATCGCCCTGGGAGGTGACAATTTCAGCGATTCCGGCCACCTCGGCCGGCTCAATCGGCGCCCGGCGCAGGCCGGATTCGCTGGCCAGAAGCGTCGCGATGGCCGCTTCGCCTTCCTCCGGCTCCAGCGAACAGGTGCAATAGACCAGCGTTCCACCCGGCTTGAGCAGCGCCGCGGCCTTTTGCAGCAGGCGCTTTTGCAGCGACGCCAGCGAGGCGATGTCGGGCTCCTGGCGCAGCCAGGCCACGTCGGGGTGACGGCGGATGGTGCCGGTCGAGGTGCATGGCGCGTCGACCAGAACGCCGTCAAAGCTTGCGGCCGCGCCTTGCCATTCCACGGCATCGGCAACGACGATTTCGGCCTGGTGCGACAGCCGCGCCAGATTGTCACGCAGCCGCGTCATCCGCGCCGGCGAGCGGTCGACGGCCACCACACGCGCGCCGGCTTGCGCGAGTTGCGCGGTCTTGCCGCCGGGCGCGGCGCAGAGATCGGCGATGGTCTTGCCGTCGATGTCGCCGAACAAGCGCACGGGCAGTGCGGCTGCAGCATCCTGCACCCACCATTGTCCTTCGGCAAAGCCCGGCAGCATGGTCACCGAACCATGCAGCAGCGTGCGCACCGTTTCCGTCGGCAGCACCTCGCCATGCAGGCGCGTGGCCCACTGCCCGGCATCGGATTTGACGGTGAGATCCAGCGAAGGCTCATGGCTGAGCGCGCATGCCATCGCGCGCACGGTGGCCTCGCCATAATGTGCGGTCCAGCGCGCGAGCAGCCAGGGCGGCACGTCCAGTGTTTGCGACTTGACGTCATCGACGATCGCCTTGCCCTCGCGGGCGCAGCGGCGCAGCACGGCATTGACGAGCCCGGCATAGCGCGCCGCACGCCGGTCGGATTGCACCAGCCTCACCGAAAGATCGACCGCGGCATGGTCGGGCACGTCCATCCAGAGGATTTGCGCGGCGCCGATCAACAGCGCGCTCTGCGCGCGCGGGGCGTCGGTCGGAACGCCGCGGTCGAGCAGGCGCGACAACAGATGGCCGAGCGTGCCGAGGCGGCGCAGGATGGTGGCGACCAGGCGGCGCATCAGGGCGCGGTCGCGGTCGGACAGCGATTTCAGTGCGGGATGGGCGGCGGCGCCTTCGAGTTGGTCGTCGAGCGTGCGATGCCGGTGCAGCACGCCGTCGAGAATGTCGGCGGCAATCCGCCGTGCCGCCAGGCCAGGCACTTCGGGGGCGACTGCGAACCGTTGTGAAGGCATGGCTACAAAATGTTCTTGCGGGTCTATGTGACGTAATGCTTCGGCTCATGCCATCGCAATGAAGCGAAGCTGGCATGCGAATATGCCAAATGTAAGAATCGGGAATCAGATTTCGCGATTGTGATGCCGACGCGTTCTGGATGCGGTTGACCGCGCCACCAGCCGGGAGGAAACAGCCGAAATGACCGACGGACCTGCAAAGCCCGATGCCGGCCGCAAGCCGCTGACGCCGGCGGCACAGCGGGCGCTCGCCGAAGCCGAAGAGCGGCGCCGCCAGGCAGCCGCCAACGCCAAGCCGATGGAAAAGGAATATCAGGGTCCAAAAGGCCCCGAGCCGACGCGCTACGGCGACTGGGAAAACAAGGGCATCGCCTCGGACTTCTGAAACCGGACGCAACTCTTGCCGGACTGACCGACTCAGTCCAGCTTCGGCGCGATGTCCATTGAAAGAGCTAACCCTTATCGGAATCCGGTTGGGCGTCCGCACTCGCCTCGGAAGCGGTTCTCCGCCGTCTTGCCCTGGATTTTTGCATTGGTGGTCGCGGCGGGCGCCATGCTGCCGATCCGGCACTGGCTGCATGTGACGCGCTGGAACGACAGCCGTTCGCAGGAGTTCGAGACGATCTGGCGGCCTGCCGGCAACCTCGACCGGCATCGCGCGGTCGACGTCATCAGAACGATCGACGGCGACACGTTCGAAGCGCGGGTGCATCTGGCGCCCGGCCAGGACGTGATGACGCGGATACGCCTGCGCGGCATCGATGCGCCGGAGCTCAAGGCGGCGTGCGCCCAAGAACTGCGGCTGGCGGAAGCTGCGACCGATGCATTGCGCGAGCTGCTGCGACAGGGCCAGGTTGCGATCTACAATATCGGCCCGGACAAGTATCAAGGCCGCGTCGTCGCCGATGTGGCGACCAGATCCACCGGCAATGTGTCGGCTGCGCTGATTAGCGCCGGCCATGCGCGCAGCTACAATGGCGGCCACCGCTCAGGCTGGTGCGCGAATGCTGCGCCGTGAAACAGAAAAGCCGCGCTTTCGCGCGGCTCTTTCGTTTGGGAGGAGAGGGCGATCAGCGCGTCACGACGACGGTCGTGCCGACCGAAACGCGCGAGTAGAGATCGGTGATGTCGGCATTCAGCATGCGGATGCAGCCATAGGAAACGAAGCCGCCGACCGAGCCCGGCATGTTGGTGCCGTGGATGGCGTATTCGCCGCCGGAAAGCGTCATGGCCGCAACGCCCATCGGATTGCGCGGCGAGCCGCCGGGGATCACGTCGGGCATGCTCGGCTTGTCGCGCTTGACTTCGCGGGGCGGCGACCAGGCCGGGTTGGTGTACTTGCCGTCGATCCGGGTGGTGCCGGCCCATTGCTTGCCGGCGCGGCCGACGCCGACCGGGTAACGCATGGCGCGGCCGGAATCGAGGATCAGGTAAAGCCGGCGCTCGCCGGTCTTTACGACAATGGTGCCCGGCGAATATTCGGCGCTGCGCATGCCGACCATTTCGGGGCGCGCCTGGGCGGGCGACGACATCACGATCCCTGCCCCGATGGTGACGGCCAGGGCCGCCGCAATCCTCCACGACATCGTTCTCTCCATTCCAGTTGCCCCGTTGGGGGTCACATCCGCCGACAGACCTTGAAGGACCCAGCCCCGCCGGTTTCTTACGCACGCATTTTTAACCGCGTCCCTTAACCGGGCGGTTTCCACGCCGGCCGGAGACATCGTTGCGATGGGGGGAAGAAAGGAAAACTTCGAAACAAAGTAAATGACTTGAAAACAACACTGGTCCCGAAAAAGACACAGGAACGAGCGGTCCGCGCCGCAGGCAGGCCCAACATCCTGAAAAGCGTGTGAAATCTGCAACCGCCGCGTGATCCAGATCACGCAGACGTCAGCGCTTCAGCAACACCCGTGAACTCCCGATCGCGTCGCCCTCTCTACCGGCCGAGGGGCAATGCATTTGGAGGAGTTCGTGCCATGTTCGCAATCTTACGAGGCCGGTGGCGGCAGAACCGCCTGACCCGTCTCTTCTTCGCACTACTGATAAGTCTCTCTACGTTGGCCGGTCCAATCGCGCCGGCGTTTGCTCAACCGTCGATGGCTCCCCGGGCCGCCATGCCCGATGAGCAGGTGTCGCCGGAATTCCGCAGCGTGCTCACGCAGTACGGCAAGTTCGTCCAGCATGACCGCTTCGGCGAAGTCTGGGTTCCCACCGTCACGCCCGAGGGCTGGCATCCCTATGCGCCCTGCCACTGGGTGAAGACCAAGAAATACGGCTGGTACTACGACGACAAGACGCCGTGGGGCCAGATCGTGCATCACTACGGCCGCTGGTTCTGGGACCAGCAGATGGGCTGGGCCTGGGATCCCGGCGCCGCATTCAGCCCCGGCTGGGTGGTGTGGCGCACGAGCCCGGAATGGGTTGGTTGGGCGCCGATGCCGCCGGACCAGGCCTTTCAGAACATGTCGGCCGACGCGTTCAACAACAGCGAGCAGTGGATCTTCGTCGAGACGGCGAAGTTCGCCAACGGCTGTGACGCCAAGGTGGCTCCGCCTCAGCAGGTCCCGGTGCTGCTGCGCGAGACCAAATACATCACCGCGCTGCAATTCGTCGACGGCATCGCTGTGATCGTGCTGCCCGGCTACATCATCGGGCCGTGGGTGGACATCGTGATCGGCTTCTATCCGTGGCCGGCATGGTACCTCGTCGAGATCATCTTCAATTTCAACTTCGTCTGGCAGAACACGTTGATCTTCAACATCAACGTCGCCTGCACGCCATAAGGAGCATCACCATGACCATTGCTCGCAAAATCATGGCGCGCGCGAAGTCGATCTTCGCAATCGCCTTCACCGTCATCGCGCTCTCTTGCGCCGGCTCTGCGGCATCAGCACAGAATGCCCAGGACACGCAGGCAACCAGCGCTGCGACCTCGCAACAACCAGTCTCGCAGGATGTGCGAAACACGCTGTCGCAATACGGCCGTTTCGTGCAGCACGAGAGATACGGTGAGGTCTGGGTGCCCACAGTGACGCCGCAAGGCTGGCATCCCTATCCGCCCTGCAACTGGGTCAACTCCAAGCAGTACGGCTGGTACTACGACGACAAGACGGCATGGGGCCAGATCGTCCATCACTTCGGACGCTGGGTCTATGACGCTCAGATGGGCTGGATCTGGACTCCGGGCTCGGAGTTCAGCCCGGGCTGGGTGGTCTGGCGCACGTCGCCGGAGTGGGTCGGCTGGGCGCCAATGCTGCCCGACCAGGACGTGCAGAAGATTTCGGCCGCCGACTTCAACAATGCCGGCTACTGGATCTTCGTCGAGACCCAGAAGTTCGCGCAAGGCTGCAACCGCGTCATCGCTCCGGCTTCGCAGGTGCCGGTGTTGCTGAAGCAGACTACCTACGTCACCGACATCAGGTATGTCGGCGGGATCATCGTGTTCGTGCTGCCGTCCTACGTCATCGGTCCGATCGTCATCATCGACATCAACTTCGGGCCGTGGCCGATCTGGTTCGTCCAGCAGATCCTGATCAACTGGAACTTCGTCTGGAACAACCTGGTGGTCGTCAACGTCAACGTGACGTTCCCCTGCCTGCCCAACCAGATCCAGCCGAAGCCGCAGCCGGTCAACAATCCGCAGCCGGTGCCGCCTCCGTCGCGTCCGCCGGGCAAACCGGAAGGTGGCAATCCGCCGACCATCATCGTCGATCCGCTGCCGAAATGCCCCGTCGGGACCGCGTTCAACGACGGTGCTTGCCGCAAGTTGCCCGATCCGTGCCGCCTTGGAACGGTGCGCGTCGGTAACGAGTGCGTGGTCCTGCGTCCCGATCCCAAGCCGCAGGTCTGCCCGACCGGGATGGTGTTCGACGACGGCGCTTGCCGGCAGCTGAATCCGCGTCCGGATCCGAAGCCGCCGATCATCGTGAACAACGATCCCTGCGCCAAGCTCACCGGCGGTGAATTCCAACGCTGCATCCGCGGCGGCACGCCGAATATCCCGATCGATCCCAAGCCCCCGATCAAGGGGCCGGTCACGGGTGGCGGCGACGTGCGGCCGATCGGCAACCCGCCCTCGCTGGGCACCGGTTCGACCGGCCACAATCCGGGCGGTGGAACGGTCGGGCTGGTGAACCCCGTCAAGCCGAACGTGATCCTCCAGCCGAATGGCCCGCGGATCGATGGTCCGAAGAACGTCATCCGTGACAACGGACCGTCGAACAAGCTGCCGACGACCACGCTGACGCCGACGCGGACGAATCCGGTCGGGTTCGGCGCCGGTGGTGGCGGCTTCAACAAGACGACGATAGGCGTGAACCAGTCGCCGGCAAACAGGGTGATGCCGATGACCTCGCCGAAACAGGGCGTCATGCAGCCGCAGCGGCACTCGTTCTTCCACTGAGCCCGCTCAGGGAATGACAACAAAAAAAGAAGGCTCCGGAGCGATCCGGAGCCTTCTGCTTTTTGCGCGGTGATCGAGCGACGGCGCTACGCCGTCGCGCCCTTCTTGTTCTGGCGGTTCTGCACGAGATCGTCGACCACGGCGGGATCGGCCAAGGTCGAGGTGTCGCCCAGGCTCGAGGGCTCGTCCTCGGCGATCTTGCGCAGGATGCGGCGCATGATCTTGCCGGAGCGCGTCTTGGGCAGGCCCGGCGCGAACTGGATCAGATCGGGGGAAGCGATCGGGCCGATGTCCTTGCGCACCCAGGCCACCAGCTCCTTGCGCAGCGCCTCAGTCGGCTCTTTGCCGGCCATCAGCGTAACGTAGGCGTAGATACCCTGGCCCTTGATGTCGTGGGGATAGCCGACCACGGCGGCTTCCGACACCGCCTCATGCGCCACTAGCGAGCTCTCGACTTCGGCGGTGCCCATGCGGTGGCCGGACACGTTGATGACGTCGTCGACGCGGCCGGTGATCCAGTAGTAGCCGTCGGCGTCGCGGCGGCAGCCGTCGCCGGTGAAGTACTTTCCCTTGTAGGTCGAGAAATAGGTCTGCTCGAAGCGGGCGTGATCGCCATAGACGGTGCGCATCTGGCCCGGCCAGGATTTGATCAGACACAGATTGCCGGTGGTCTCGCCTTCCAGCGTCTTGCCCTCGGAGTCGACGATCTCGGGCACCACGCCGAAGAATGGCCGCGTCGCCGAGCCCGGCTTCAGTTTTGTCGCGCCCGGCAGCGGCGTGATCAGGATGCCGCCGGTCTCGGTCTGCCACCAGGTGTCGACGATCGGGCAGCGGTCGTCGCCGACCACGCGGTGATACCATTCCCAGGCTTCCGGATTGATCGGCTCGCCGACCGAGCCGAGCAGGCGCAGCGAGGCGCGCGAGGTCTTCTTCACCGGCTCGTCGCCGCCCTGCATCAGCGCGCGGATCGCGGTCGGCGCCGTGTAGAAGATGTTGACCTTGTGCTTGTCGACGACGTTCCAGAACCGGGAATTGTCGGGATAGTTCGGCACGCCCTCGAACATCAGCGTGGTCGCGCCGTTGGCGAGCGGCCCGTAGAGGATGTAGCTGTGGCCGGTGACCCAGCCGACGTCGGCGGTGCACCAGTAGATGTCGCCGTCATGGTAGTCGAAGACGTATTGATGCGTCATCGCCGCGAACACCAGATAGCCGCCGGTGGTGTGCAGCACGCCCTTGGGCTGGCCGGTCGAGCCTGACGTGTAGAGGATGAACAGCGGGTCTTCCGCGTGCATGTGCTCGCACGGGCACTCCGTGGTCACCACCTTGGCCGCGTCGTGATACCAGAGGTCGCGCGACGGGCTCATGTTGACGTTGGCGCCGGTGCGCTTGACCACCACGACCCAGTCGACGCCGGAGGTCTTTTCGAGTGCGGCGTCGACATTGGCCTTCAGCGGCACCTTGCGGCCGCCGCGCAGGCCTTCGTCGGCGGTGATGATCACCTTGGACTGGCAGTCGTTGATGCGCTGGGCCAGGCTGTCGGGCGAGAAGCCCGCGAACACCACCGAATGAATGGCGCCGATGCGCGCACAGGCGAGGATTGCATAGGCCGCCTCGGGGATCATCGGCAGATAGATCGTGACGCGATCGCCCTTCTTGACGTTGCGGGTGCGCAGGATGTTCGCCATCCGGCATACCTCGTCGTGCAATTCCTTGTAGGTGATGTGCTTCGATTGCGAGGGATCGTCGCCCTCCCAGATGATCGCGGTCTGGTTGCCGCGCTTGGCGAGATGGCGGTCGATGCAGTTGTACGCCGCGTTGAGGACGCCGTCCTCGAACCATTTGATGGAAATGTTGCCGGGCGCGAAGGAGGCGTTTTCGATCTTGTGCGGCGTCTTCATCCAGTCGAGCCGCTTGGCCTGCTCGGCCCAGAAGCCGTTGGGGTCCTTGACCGAGCGCTCGTACATCTCGCGGTATTTTGCGTCGTCGATCCAGGCGCGCTTCGACCAATCCGCGGACACGTCATAAATCTTGTCGGTCATAGTCCCCTCCACTCAACTTCACTGGGCGGCATCGAACCCCAAACTTGATCGCAAGCCGCCTTCAATTATTGGCGCGAGTATGCGTCGCCGGACCGTATCGGGACAAGCGGCGCCGGCTCAAACCTTGGTTTGGCTTGTCGTTTTGCCGGCGGTCCTTACCCGCCGCGGTGGCTCATGTCGGGTGTTGAGGCAGCGCAAAATCAACGTTATTGGGCGAATGGGTCCCATGAAAGGTGCTATGGTACCGCAGATAACTGACTCGGGACTCGCAAAAGACTCGCTTACCCCCTAAATGGCCAGCCCGAGGCCGGACGGCCCTCCCGGAACGAAGCGCCGACAAGCGGCATTACCGGAGAAACAGCGGAGCAAGGCGACAGCACGATGACGGATCAGCAGAATCTCGAGGCTTCAAGGCCCGCTTCCGCCGATCCTGCTGTTGCACTGGCGGAGATGCTGGGCCAGCTGCCCGCCGAGAAGCCGAAGCTGGTTACACCAGCCACTTCGGTCGAGGCGCTTGCCGAGGAACTGGGGCTCAAGCTCAGCGGTCCGCACGGACTCACCATCCGCCGTATCAAGCGCGGCAGGGGCTATTCATTCATTCGCGCCAACGGCACGAAAATCCGCCACGAGCCGACCATCCGCCGCCTGCACCGCATGGCGGTTCCGCCGGCCTATCGCGACGTGCGCTACTCGCCCGACCCGAATTCGCATCTGCAGGCGGTCGGCATCGATGCCGCCGGCCGGCTGCAATACCGCTATCACGCCGATTGGGAAAAGGTGCGCGAGCAGCGCAAGGCGCATCGCCTGGCAAAGCTGGTCGGTGCGCTGCCAAAAATCCGGCGCAACGTTTCGGCGCATCTCGGCGGCGACGAGCCGACGCGCGAATTCGCGCTGTCGGCCGTGATCGAGCTGATCGCGCGCACCGCCATCCGGCCCGGCAATGAGTCCTACGCCAAGCTCAATGGCACCCGCGGCGCCACCACGCTGTTGAAGTCCAACGTCACGCTGGAAGACGACAGCTTTGTGCTGACCTTTAAGGCCAAGGGCGGCAAGGCCGTGCGCAAGGAATGCGACGCGGCGAAGCTTGTGCGCGCCATCGGCATTTTGCGCACCCTGCCGGGCAAGCGCATGTTCCAATATCGCGACGCCTCCGGCACGATCCGCACCGTCTCGACGTCAACGGTGAACGGATTCCTGCGCGAGATCGCCGGCATCAAGATTTCGCTGAAGGATTTCCGCACCCTGATGGCGTCCGCCGTGGTGCTGGAATCGCTGTCGCGGGTTTCGCCCGCGGCGAGCGCCCGCGGCCGCAAACGCCAGGTGCTGGAAGCCGTGCGCGCCGCGGCCGACGAGCTCTCCAATACGCCCGCGATCTGCCGCAGGAGCTACGTGCACGACACCATCGTCACCGCGTTCGAGGACGGCATCCTCGAACGTTTTGCCGCGACCATGACCGGCTATCGCACCCAGAAGAAGCGCGAGCAGCTCTTGGCGCAGGTGGTGCTGGCCGCGGCGGCTTAAATCCTTCTTCCTTGTCCCCTTGTGGGAGAAGGTGGCGCGCATCGACAGATGCGCGACGGATGAGGGGTCTGTCTCCGCGGATAGAGACCCCTCACCCGCCTTCGCTTCGCTCAGGCACCCTCTCCCACAAGGGGAGAGGGTTTAAAGCCCGCCCATATTGCAGACCAGCTTCCACTCCTCCGCCGTCACCGGCTGCACCGATAGCCGCGAATATTTCACCAGCGCCATTGAGGCCAGCTTCTTCTCCGCCTTGATCGCGGCCATGGTCACCGGCTTCGGCATGGGCTTGTCGGCCTTGATGTCGACGCAGACGAACTTGCCGGTCTTGTCAGAGGGATCGGGATAGGCCTCCTTGATCACCTCGGCGATCCCGACGATGTCCTTGCCCTCGTTGGAATGATAGAAGAACGCCTTGTCGCCCTTCTTCATGTTGACGAGATTCTGGCGCGCGGTGAAATTGCGCACGCCGGTCCATGGCTCGCCCTTGGCGCCCTTGGCGACCTGCATGTCCCACGACCAGGTCGACGGTTCCGATTTCACCAGCCAGTAATTCATGACGCCACCCACTCCGGTTCAGAGCGCATTATCTCGACGCGGACGCACGTTCCGTCAAGCGCGAAGGCCTATCTCATCATAAACGATTAAACGGCATCTGCGGAATCCTGGCCGCGGCAAAGTCCAGGAACGCGCGCACGCGCGGCGCCAAGAACCGCGCGCTGGCATAGACGAGCTGGACCGGTATGGGTGCGAGCTCGTAGCCCTTGAGCACGCGGACCAGCGATCCCTCCTCCAGCTCACGCGCAACCTGATAGGACAGCACGCGCGTCAGTCCCATGCCGTCACGCGCCAATCCAATCGCGGCCTCCGCGCGATTGACCTCGATGCGGCTCAAGACCATGACCTTGCGTGCTCCCTTCTCCTTGCGCTGAAAGGCCCAGGCAGCCGAGCTTGCCTGATTGACGAAGGTGACGGCGTGATGGCGTGCGAGATCGTCGGGTGTCCGCGGCCTGCCAAGACGCTTCAAATAGTCCGGGCTGGCGACGACAACGCGCCGCACCTGCCCGACGCGCCGCGCCATCAGCGAGGAATCCGCGAGGTGGCAGATGCGCAGCGCGATGTCGATCCGCTCGTCGATGAGATCGACGAGCCTGTCCTCCAACGATAGTTGCAGTGTGATGTCGGGATGAAGCCCGAGGAACTCCTTCACCAGCGGCGCCATGTGCCGGCTGCCGAACAGCGTCGGCGCCGACAGCTTGATGTTGCCGCGCAGGTGAGCTGCCGCTCCGACTGCATCATCGATCGCGTCGTCGTAGTCGGCGAGCAGCCGGCGCGCCTGCTCCGCAAGCCGCGCGCCAGAGTCGGTAAGGGACAGCTTTCGCGTCGTCCGCTGCAGCAGCCTTGTCCCGAGCCGCCGTTCGAGTTCGCCGACGATGCGAGTCGTGGACGACGGCGAACGGGCGAACCGACGGCCGCCGGCCGCAAAATTTCCGCTATCGACGATCGCAAGAAAAAGCCGGAGCTCGTCGAGCCGGTCCATGGTCGTTCCTTCGCATTCTTCCAGAATACGAAATGATCTCTGCTGAAATCTGGCGATTGTGCCAAAACGCAATTGCGTGAACTATCGCCTCTCGCAATGCGAGGAAACGACATGCTTCTGAATCGCCGGACCTTCACGGCCCTGGCCGCAGCGGGCGCCGCCACCGCCCTCGTGCTGTCTGATCAGGCGCGCGCCGCAGGCCGCATGACATTCAAGGCGATCGCCTTCGACGGCTTTCCCGTGATCGACCCGCGTCCCTTGTTCGCGCGGGTGGAAGAGATGTTCCCGGGCAAGGGAGCGGAGCTGAGCGCCACCTGGCGGTCGCGGCAGTTTGAATACACCTGGCTCAGGACCCTCGGCGGCCGCTATGCCGACTTCTGGCGCGTCACCGAGGAGGCGCTGATCTTCGCCGCCAGATCGATGAAGATCGAGCTGTCGCCGGAGCAGCGTGACCGCTTGATGCAGACGTACCTGGAATTGAAGGCATGGCCCGACGCGTCGTCCGCGCTCAGGCAACTTCGCGATGCCGGCCTCCGCATGGCGTTCCTGTCGAACTTCACTGCGCCCATGCTGGATGCGGTGATCAGAAATTCCGGGCTTGAAGGTCTGTTCGAGGATCACCTCAGCACGGACAAGGTTCGGGCCTTCAAGCCGGATGCCCGCGCCTATCAGATGGGACTCGACGCGTTCGGCGTGCGGAAAGAGGAGATCGTGTTTGCCGCATTCGGCGGCTGGGACGCAGCCGGCGCGAAATGGTTCGGTTATCCGACCTTCTGGGTCAATCGCGCAAACGCGCCGGTCGAGGAACTCGGCGTGGTGCCCGACGGGATCGGGTCAGGACTGCGGGATCTCGTCAACTTCGTGACCGCAGGTTGATCGCTGCTGCGGCTATTCCTCCGCCTTGAACGGCCGCGTCAGCAGGGCCTCGATCGCGGCATCGATGGTGATCTTGCCGGCGAGGATCGCGGCCACCGCATTTGATACCGGCATATCGACGTCTTGCGAAGCCGCCAGCTCCACCAGAACGGGCGCGGTGAACTGGCCCTCGGCGAGTTTGCCCGATGGCGGCGCTTCGCCGCGGCCGAGCGCGATGCCGAGCGCAAAATTGCGCGACTGCGGGCTCGAGCAGGTCAGGATGAGATCGCCGAGACCGGAGAGGCCCACCAGCGTCTCGGCGCGCGCGCCGCAGGCGCGCCCCAGGCGGGCGAGCTCGGAAAAGCTTCGGGTGGTGAGCGCGGCCTGCGCGGAGGCGCCGAGCTTGCGGCCGACCGCAATGCCGGCCGCGATCGCCAGCACGTTCTTGGCCGCGCCGCCGATCTCGACGCCGCGGATATCGGTCGTGTGATAGGGGCGGAAGGTCGAAGAGCCCAGCGCCTGCACGAGGGCGGCCGCAATCGCCTCGTCCTTCGCCGCCAGCGTGACCGCGGTAGGAAGACCGCGCGCCACATCATCGGCAAAGCTCGGCCCGGAAAGGATCGCGGGAATGGCACTTGGCGCAGCTTCCGCGATCACCTCGGTCATGAATTTATGCGTGCCGCGCTCGATGCCCTTGGCGCATGCGACGACGGGCGTCGGCTGTTTGACGTGTGGGGCGAGGGCGCTCGCGGCTTCGCGCAGGTTCTGCGCGGGAGTGGCGATCAGAATCACGTCGGCGCGCGCGGCGTGTGCCATGTCGGCGGTGATATCGATGCCGGCTTCGAGGCGAACCCCGGGCAGCCGCAGATTTTCGTGCGTCGCCTTCATCCGCGCGACGCTGGCCGCGCTGCGTCCATAGAGCGTGACGCTGCGGCCCGCGCGCGCGGCGACGGCCGCGAGCGCCGTGCCCCATGCGCCGGCGCCGATCACCGCGACTGAATTGAAGGACGGCATCTCAATAGCCAGCGCGGCTGTTGGCGTAGCCGGCGGGCGCCTTGGCGTTGGCATCGAGCAGCCAGCGCGCCCGCGGCGGCGCTTCCATCGTATCGGTGAAACCCATGGCCATGCGCTCGGCGCCGGCCCAGGCGATCATGGCGCCGTTGTCGGTACACAGCGCCGGCGGCGGAATGATCAGCGTGGTCTCGGCCTTTGCCGCGACATCCTGCAGCGCGCTGCGGATCGCCTGGTTGGCGGCAACGCCGCCGGCTGCGACCAGCGCACGCGGCGGGCCGAACTGTTCGCGGAACAATTTCAGGCCCACCGTCAGCCGATCCGCCGTCGATTCCAGCACCGCCGCCTGAAAGCTTGCGCAGAGGTCGGCCACATCCTGCGGCTCCAGCGGTGTGATGCGGCTGGCTTCATTGCGCACCGCCGTCTTCAAGCCCGACAGCGAAAAGTTTGCATCCGCGCGCCCCAGCATCGGCCGCGGGAAGGCGAATCGCTTCGCATCGCCGCCGGCCGCCGCAAGCTCCACCTGCGGTCCGCCTGGATAGGGCAGCGACAGCATCTTTGCTACCTTGTCGAAGGCTTCGCCCATGGCGTCGTCGACGGTGGTGCCGAGCCGCACATAATTGCCGACGCCGACCACGGCGACGATCTGGGTATGGCCGCCGGAGGCAAGGAACAGGCAATAGGGAAACGCCAGCGCGCAGGTCAGCCGCGGCGTCAGCGCATGCGCCTCGAGATGGTTCACCGCGATCAGCGGCGTGTCGTGCACCATCGCAATCGCCTTGGCGGTGGTGAGCCCGACGATGACGCCGCCGATCAGGCCGGGGCCGGCCGCTGCCGCCACCGCCGAAAGCTGCGCATAGGAAACGCCGGCGTCCTTCATGGCGCGGTCAATGATGCCGTCGAGCAATTCGACATGGGCGCGCGCGGCGATCTCCGGCACCACGCCGCCGAAGCGGGCGTGCTCGTCGGTCTGCGAGCGCACGACGTTGGAAAGTATTTTGCCGCTGCCGTCGGCCTGGCGCTCGACCACGCTTGCTGCGGTCTCGTCGCAGGTGGTCTCGATCCCCAAAACCAGCATCGGTCGATCGTTAGCCAATGTGTGCCCTTGCATGATCTGTTAAAGCAGCGTCTTGCTGCTTCGGTACCATTGCAGGGTTGCGCGGTGCAATCGCCCGGCGGCGGCAAAATCCCCTCGCGGAGACACTTTAAATGGCCGTCCTCGTTACCCGCCCGCTGCCCGATGGCGAGACCACCGCCGCCGAGCTGCGCGCGCGGGGTTTCGAGGTGGTCGCCGCGCCGATGCTGCGGTTCGAGGCGTTCGGCTTTGGCGGCGAGGCCGAGGCGCCCTATGGCGGCATCATCGTCACCAGCGCCAATGCGGTGCGTGCCATCGAATCGAAGCTCGCAGGCAGCCCGCTGTTGAAACTGCCGCTGTTTGCGGTCGGCGAGCGTACGGCCGCGGTGGCGCGTACGGCCGGTTTCGCAAAGCTTTATTCCGCCGATGGGGATGCGGCTGCCTTGCGCGATCTCGTCATCGAAACGGCCAAAGCGAAAAAACTGAAGAAGAAATCGCCACTGCTTTATCTCGCCGGCGAGGAAGTCGCGCGCGATCTCGCGGGCGAACTGCGCGAACACGGGTTCGACGTCGTGACCCACATCGCCTACCGCATGGTTCCCGCCAAAAGCCTGCCGGGCGAGGTGGTCGACGGTTTTGCCGCCGGCCGAATCGAGGCGGTGCTGCATTATTCCCGGCGCAGCGCGCAGGCCTTTGTCGAGGCGGCGCGGACCGGCGGGGTGGAAATCTCGGCGCTGGCGCTGCCGCAATGCTGCATATCGGCGGAGGTCGCCGAAATCGTCCGGGAAGCCGGTGCGACCCAGGTCACAGTGGCCGCCCGGCCGGACGAAAATGCCTTATTCGAGGCATTGAAGCGTGCTTTGCCGACCCGACTGGCTTAAGAGAGCGGTCCGACTCTGCTAAGTTCGGTCGAAATCAGAGGTACTTGCGATGGTCGATGACAAGTCCGAAGACGGCGCGCCAGCCGAACCCAGCCGGCCCAGGCGTGAGCCGCCCACCATCGACCTCAAGGCCACCGACGTCTTCGACGCCCCGAAGGCGGAGGCCAACGAGACCAAGGAGGCCGAGCATGCCGCGGCCGATCCCGCCCCCGAGGCCGCCGAACCTTCGGAGAGGAGCTCGCCTTCGGAGCCGAGCTCCAAGCCGATATCGCCGTGGGCGATCGCCCCGATCTCCGGCGCGGTCGCGGCGGCGCTGGTGATCGGCGTCGGCTGGATGCTGGGCTGGCCGGCGGTGCAGGCGCCGGCGCCCGCGCCGCAACTCAATGCGGCCGCCATCGACGATCTCACCGGGCGCATTGCCGGTCTCGAATCGAAGGTGAGCAAGCCCGCGGCTGATCCGGCGGCCGCGGCGCGGCTGGACGGCATCGAGAAATCGGTCGCAGCGTTGCGCGGCGAACTCGCCGCTGCCCGCGCGCAAGCCGACAAGCCTGCCTCCGCCGTCAACGACATCAAGGCGCAGCCGCGCGGCGATGGTTCGACGCCGGCTGCGGTCGACCTCTCGCCGATCAACGAGCGCCTGGCGCAGATCGAGCGTGCGGCGAAGGCGCAGGAGACCGAGATCGCGGCGGTCAAATCCGCCGCGGCGAAACCGCCGGACACCAAGCCCGCGGATGATGCCGCCCTGCGCCGCGTGGTGGCGTCCGCGTTGCTCGATGTCGCCGTGCGCCATGGCGATCCCTTTGGCGCACAGCTTGCGACGGCCAAATCGCTCGCGCCCAACGCCGATGCGCTGAAGGCGCTCGATGCGTTCGCGGCTTCCGGCATTCCCTCGGCGCCCGCGCTGTGCCGCGAGCTCGTGGCGATCGTGCCGAAACTTGCGCCGCCTGCGACTGAGACCGAGACCACCGGCAGCGGCATCGTCGACCGCCTGCAGGCCGGCGCCGCCAAGCTCGTGCGCATCCAGCGCGTCGATGCAACCGGCACTGATCGGGCGAGCGTGGTGGCGCGCGTCACCGCAGCGGCGTTGCGCAACGATCTCGCGGAATCACGGCGCGAGCTGAACACGCTGTCTCCCGCCGATCGCGCCGCCGCGCAAGCCTGGCTCGACAGGGCCGATGCCCGCGACGCGGCGCTCGCCGCCTCGCGCAAATTCGCCACCGATGCCATGAGCGCGCTCGCGACAGCCAGCAAGTAGGAATTTCATGATCCGCATCATCCTGTTCCTGGCTCTGATCGCAGCCGCGGCCGCTGGCGCGGCCTGGGTTGCCGACCAGCCCGGCGACGTCGTGCTGTCCTGGGGCGGCTGGCGCGCCGAGATGGCGCTGCCGGTATTCGTGCTCGCGGTTGGCATTGTTGTCGTTGCGGCCGTCATGCTGTGGTCGATCCTGCGCGGGCTGTGGCGCACGCCGGAGGGGATGCGCCGGCGGCGGCACGAGCGCCGTCATGCGCGTGGCCGTCATGCCATCACGCACGGGCTGCTCGCGATCGGCCATGGCGACGTCTCGCTGGCGCGCCGCCATGCCGATGATGCGCGCCGCCATGCCGGCCACGATCCGCTGGCGCTGTTGCTCACGGCGCAATCGGCGCAGCTCGAAGGCGACAGTGAGGGCGCGCAGCGCGCCTTCCGCGCCATGGCGGAGCGCGACGATACGCGCCTGCTTGGGCTACGCGGGCTGTTCATCGAGGCGCAGCGCGCGGATGATCCGGTCTCCGCCGTCATGATCGCCGATGAGGCGCTGAAAATTTCACCGTCGTCGACCTGGGCCTCGCATGCCGTGCTCGGCTTCCGCTGCGCCAGGGGCGACTGGAACGGCGCGCTGTCGATCCTCGACAACAATCTATCGTCCGGCCTGATCGACAAGACGACCTACCGCCGCCAGCGCGGCGTGCTGCTGACGGCGCGTGCGCTGGAACTGGAAAAGGTCGATCGCGATCTCGCGCGCGAGAGCGCGATGGAGGCGGTCAAGCTGGCGCCGACGCTGGTGCCGGCCGCGGTGCTGGCCGCCAAGTTTGAAAGCGAGGCGCATCAGGTGCGCCGCGCCATGCGTCTGGTCGAAACGGCCTGGCTGGCAGAGCCGCATCCCGATCTTGCCGATGCCTACTCGCATGTGAGGCTTGGCGATTCCGCGCGGCAGCGCCTGGTGCGGGTGGAAACGCTGGCGGCAAAGACGCCCGGCCATATCGAGGGTGCGCTCGCGGTGGCGCGCGCCGCGATCGATGCCTCGGAATTTTCCCGCGCGCGCGAGGCGCTGGCGCCGTTCATCGACCGGCCGACACAGCGCGTTGCCGTGCTGATGGCGGAGATCGAGCGCACCGAGCACGGCGACAGCGGCCGTGCCCGCGCCTGGGCGATGCGCGCGGTGCGCGCGCTGCACGATCCGGCCTGGACCGCTGACGGCTATGTCAGCGACCGCTGGCGTCCGGTCTCGCCGGTGTCGGGAAAGCTCGACGCGTTCCAGTGGCAGACGCCGGTCGCAAGCCTGCCGTCGGACAAGGGCGCGGCGATCGAGTCTTCGCCCTTCGAGGACGCGATGCTGGCAGCCCCGCCGCCGAAGCGCATCGAAGCGGAGAGCAAGGGCCCGGCCGAGCCGCCGCGCGATGACGTCGTCGTGCCGATCACGCCGGCCGCGCAGGACAATGCGCCGGCGGCTCCCGTCGCCGCACCCGCGCCCGTTCAACCCGCGCCCGCGGAATCGGCGCCGCCTCCCGCGGCGGCTGCCGCTCCGGCACCGGCCAAGCCCGAATCGGCCCCTGCCCCCGCCCAGCCCGCACCCTTGTTCCGCGCCCGCCAGGACATCCCGAAAACTGTTCCGCAGGTCATCCCGATCGTTCGTGCCCCCGACGACCCCGGGGTCGACGACGAGGTGCCAAGCGACGAATTTTCCGAGCAAATCGGCACACCAAAAGGGCAAGCCGGCGGCTGGCGCGGTTTCCTGTCACGCTGGGGTAACTGATGCGGCCTTTAATTTGACGCGTTTTCTTCATGCGAACCGGTACCCACGCCGCATCAAGTGCGGGGCAGGCTTTCGCTCGAAAACGCTACGGAAAGGCTGCTTTTCCTTGCCAATCGGGGCCGTGCCCGATATCAGGTGCGCACGCGTTTCGGCGTTGTTCGGGCGCGCATTTCGATGGTCCGCCGCAATAGCTCAGTTGGTAGAGCACGTCATTCGTAATGACGGGGTCGGGGGTTCGAGTCCCTCTTGCGGCACCAGCGATCGTTCGGAAAATCATCACTCGCGAATTGCCAGAAGGAATCCACCTGCGCACTTCTCCGTCCAGCCTGTCCGGGACCCCGCGACGGCTTGTAGATCGCCATCGCGGCACTAGTTGAATCAGGTCATGAGGGCGGCACGCACCGTTCGTATCAGTGGTGCCATAAGACCTCGAACTGATGATGGTTGTTCAGAGCTGCGGTTACGTTGCCCGCTTCGGCGGCTTCCGCATGGGGAACGTCGTTGAACGGCGTAACGGCGCCGTTGATCGCGGCGTTGCCGCTCTGCATCGCCTGGAGCAGCGCAGCGACATCGTTGGCAATCGAGGTACCGTGGTTGCCTTGGCTGTTATGTGAGCATCCGCCAACACCCGCACCAGCTCCCGTTCCAGCGTCCGCCGCGGCGTGTGCACCATCATCGTCAATGCTCGATTCGCCGCGCACTCCGGTGCCGATTCCAGCGCTGGCAGCACCAGTGCCATGAACGCCGGTCAGTCCGCCGAATGGCAGCGGGTTGGCCGTCGTCAAGCCCCGCATGCCAGTGATGACGGCGTTCACGTCAGCCGTCGCCTGACTCGAATTATCGGCGTCGAAGCCGCCATGCGAGATGTTGGCAAGATCGTTGAAGATGGTGCCGATCTCAGCAAGGTTGGTGTGAGGTGCGTCCGCCGAAGCACTCGTGGCGGACAGCCCCGTGATGTCGGCTAGGATTGAATTGACGTGGGTCAGCGTGTCACCGGTGAATTGCCCGGCCGCGACCTCGGCCCGCAGACCGGTCTGCACGTGCTGGAGATCAGTCGTGTAGCGTCCAATGCTGCCCAAGCCTTGGCCGCCTTCTTCGACCACGTTCTGCCACAAGCCGCTCTCGAGTGCCCGCATCGCGTCGCTGAAGGTCAAGCCAGGGTCGGACAACGCGGGAGCGGCTCCGCCGTCTCCAGCAGCGCCGGCGCCTCCCACAACTCCATCACCGTCACCAGCACCGCCGCTGGCTCCCGTGCTGCCATTGTTGCCAAGGAACTGGTCGACGAGAGGAGTAATTGTCGCCAGGTTCGCGACGTTTCCCTCCGAAGTCACCGCCGCGCCGGAGGCCGAGGCAGCGTGACTTTCCGACGCAAGATTTGTGTCCGGCGTAGTCGTCGCGCCGGCCGTCGACCCCGAGCCGGCCAGCGCGGCGCTTCCCGATGCGAGATTTGTATCCGGCATCGCGCCGGCCGTTGCCGCCGTGGTCGTGCCGCCGCTCGAGGTCGGATGAGTGGCCTCCGGCACAATCGTGGTACCAACTGTCTCAGTGCCCGCGGCTGCGCTGGGTGCAGTTGCGCCTTCGACACCCGAAGGGCCGGGCCCGGGCGCATAGGCGCGAATGTAATCAATCTGCATGTTCGCCGGAAATGCGGTCGTTGCATCCGGCGAGCCGGGCCAGTTGCCGCCCACGGCCAGATTGGCCAGCATGTACATCGGGGAGTGCATGTCGGCGGGCGTTGCGGTCTGGGCGATCCGTTGGCCGTCGAAATACCAGGTGATCTGGTCGGGCTCCCAATCAACGCCATAGCGGTGGAACCCGGCCGAGGTGTCTGCCACGTTCGATGCAAAGCTGGCGGATTGAAGCTGGCCACTCGCGGTGGAATGAGCGGTCGTATAGATCGTCGACGGATTATTGCCCAGCATCTCCATGACGTCGATCTCCGGCGGCCCCCAACCTCCAGCGGGCAAAAGCCAGAACGCCGGCCAGAATCCCTGGCCCTGCGGCAGCTTGGCGCTCATCTCGAAATACCCGTAGGTCTGCTGGAAGGATTGTTGCGTGGTTATTAGGCCGGATGTGTACTGATAGCCTCCCAAAGCGTCCAGCAGCGCCGGCGAGGTCGGCGCCGCGGTGATATCGAGAATGCCGTCGTGAATTGAGAATGGATTCACGCCCAAGGCACTCGACGTGGTCCCGGTGAACGCGGGGTCCACGTAGATCTGCTTCTCTTCTCCATGAACATGGCTCGCGAAATTGTTCAAGTTGCTGCCATAGCCGTAGGTCGGGTTCCATGTGCCCGAGACGCCGTTGTACAAGCTGAGGCTGTTGAATTCGTCGTCGAACGTCAGATGCATCGTGTTCAGATCGAGCGCCATTATCATCCCCCTTTGGTAGACGAGCGCGGGGCGTGGCCGATCCTTTGGCCACGTCTCTTATTGCTGGCGTAACCTGACCAAGGGGAGTGGTGCCATTTTTTGACCGAATTGAATCAATGCTTTGGTCAGTGTGCGCCGAAATCTTTGGCGCGCGAAGGCAAGACTTGCCCGCCAACGTTGGGTTAAGGCGTCCGCGAACGCTTGGAGCGCAATTTTCGAGTCCCTCTTGCGGCACCAGCCTTTATCCGTTGAACTCAGCGCCGCGTTGCTTCGACGAATCCATTGTCCGTGATCTAACTCACATAACGATGTGCCCGCGCTGGCTATTTTGCCGCGTTGATCCCTGGGGGAGAATCCCATGCGCATATTCGCATTGATTGCCGCATCCGCATTCGTGCTCGCCTCCGCAGCGGCACAGGCCGAGCCGCGCAGCCTGTCGCTCGCCGGTGTCGATCAGAAACTTCCGGGCGCGCTCGGCAAGGCGGCGGAGGCGCCGAAGGTCGTGGAAGCGCCAAAGCCGCCGGATCCGCCCAAGCAGCCAGCGCCGCCAAAGGCGGTCGAGGCCGCGCCTGCCGCGGCGCCCGCGCCGGCAGCTGAACCGCCGAAGGAAACGCCGGCCTTCGTGCAGCGGCCGTCCGTCGTCGGCGCCAAACCGGCCGAGAACCGGGAAGGGCAGGTGACGTTCGACGAGAGCAAGCCCGTGCCCGCGGCGCCTGCCACGACAACCACGTCAGAGAAATCGAAACAGGCGAAGACCGAAAAACCCAGGCGCAAGCGCCAGCATTGGGACGAGGCGCGCATCATGCGCGAGATCTATCGCTATAGCGGCTATGCCGGGATGATCGGCGGCTGGTAACCTTTCAAAAAAACAAAACGCCCCGGATCATCTCCGGGGCGTTTTTCTTTGCGGGCGATTCCAGCGACTAATCCGACACCGTCTGCACGACGGCGCTGACCGGGCGGCTGGAAACCTGCGGCAGCCTCGAGTCCTTCACCATCATCGCGTCATATTCCGCCAGCGTGTCGAACGGCGTCTTCGCCTTCATGTGCACGACCTTGTAGCCGCCGGCTTTCAGCCGGGCCAGCAGCGTGGGCAGCGCCTCGCCGGTCAGCTTCTGGAAGTCGTGCATCAGGATGATGCCTTTGCCGAGCTTGTCGACCTTGGTCATCACGGTGTTGATGATCTGCTCGGCATTCTTCGAACGGAAATCAAAGGAGTCGAGATCGGTCGAGAACATCGCGACATTGCGGGTGCCGAGATAGGTCACCGCGCCCGGATTGTGCTGCAGCTGGGGAAAGCGGAAGAACGGCGCGGGTGGCTGGCCCAGCGCCATCTTCACCGCACTAAAGCCCTTCTCAAGTTCGTCGCGCACCTGCTGCTCCGTCATCTTCTTGCTGTTGAGATTGACGTGCGAGTAGGTGTGCGTGCCGACGGTATGGCCGGCCGCCAGAACCTGCTTCAGGATCTCCGGGTGATAGCTGGCGTGCTTGCCAACCGAGAAGAAGGTGCCCTTGGTGCATTCCTCGGCGAGTGCCTTCAGCACGGCCGCCGTGTTGTTCGGCCAGGGGCCGTCGTCAAAGGTCAGCACCACTTCCTTGTCCTGCAGGAAATCGAGCTGCTTGAAATGCTCGAAGCCGAAGCCGGGACCGCCCGTGGTGTCGATGACAACGGTGCGGGCAACGCCGAGCGCGTTGGGATTGGCGCAAGCGGGCTTTTGCTGCACGGGGGCGGCGACCGGTGCGGGTGCGGGCGCAGGCATTGGCGCCGGCTTCGTGAGCGAGGCCGTGACTTGCACATCGTCTTTCGCAGCCGGCCTTGCTGCAGCGGGCAGCGGCTCGGCCTTGCGGGCGGCGATGGTTTGCGGGGCTGCCGCGTCAGCGCGCGGCGAGGAAGTCCAGAACCACACTCCGGCGATCACGACCGCCATGACAACAGAGGCCAGCATCAGGCCCAACGCATTACGCATCGCTACAATTCCTACTGAACTCTTTTTGACGCGTTTTCTTCACGCGAACCGGTACCCACTTCGCTCGAAAACGCTTCAACGCTGTAACGGCGCATTAATGCGAACAAGGTCTTAACGCCCCACCAACGAACGGCCCGTTTGGCCAAGGAAATTTGGTCGCACCCCCGCGCGAAACCGCCGGCGGGATTCGCCGTACTTCCAATACGACAGCATTATCAATGGCTTGTCTGTGTGATCTGCTCTGTGATGGGTATCACGGTGCCGGGAACGCGGCCGAGGCAAAGTGACACCAACAGTCACACAGGCCCCATGGAGGGGCCAACAGGAGCCGACCATGACCGCCACTTTTGCCAACGCCCTTCGCAAGGCCGCTCTCGCCTTGACCATCGCGACCACGCTTGGCGCGGTGACCTCGACCCAGACCTTCGCCTACAGCGCCGAAGCCCAGCAGCAGTGCACGGGCGATGCGTTCCGCCTCTGCAGCAGCGAGATCCCGAACATCCCGAAGATCACCGCCTGCATGTACAAGCACCGCTCCGAGCTTTCGCCGGGCTGCCGCTCCGTGATGGACCGCGACCTCGCGGCCCAGAAGTCGGGCAAGGTTTCCGCGAACTGATTTTTCGCGAACAGGTCGGCTTCGATGCGGTGCAGGACGAAAGGCCTGCGCCGCATCGCTGCGTTTGTTCCTGCGCAACGGCAAGATAATTGCGTTGCCGCGGCGGCCGGCGGGTTCTAGAACGCCCTCATCGATCGGTATGAAGGCGTAACCTCATGACCAGATTACTCTTTGCCATTGCGTTGGTTCTGATCGCTACATCCGCCGCTTCGGCGCAGCAGCGGCCAGGACAGGATGCCTGCGGGCGCGATGCCTCACGCTTCTGCCGCGCCCACCTCAACGACGGCGACCAGGTGGTGCTTTCCTGCCTGCAGCAGAACCGCGCGAAGCTGAGCAAGGCCTGCCAGGCCAAGCTGGCCGAGAACGGGCGGTAAGACGCACCACTCGCTCCGCATCGTCATTCCGGGGCGCGCCTCTTGGCGCGAGCCCGGAATCCATACGCACGATCGTGGTTATGGATTCCGGGCCCATCGCTGCGCGATGTCCCGGAATGACGAGCGGAGAGATTACGTACTGCTTCCCGCCGCCTGCGCGACCACGGGCAGCACTTCCTCGGCGGCGACGTCCGGCGTCTCTTCCTTCCAGCGCACCGAGCCGAACGGCCGCTCCAGCATGCGCCGCACCCGCACTGGCTCGGGACCGATATGGAAGCCGATCGCCTGCTGATGCAGTTCGCGCTCCGACTGCGTGGCGCGATTGCGCTGGCGGAGAAAATCGAGCCAGGTCGGACAGTGATAGCGCTCGGTCCACAATTCGGGATCGGCAATATCGCGCGCGATCGACCAGCCATAGGCGCCGTTGCGCTGGCGGCTGAGCTGCACCTCCTGCATCACGTTGTGAAACGCCCGCGCGTTGTCCATCGCAACGCGATACTCGATCTCGACCACCAGCGGGCCTGAGCGGCCGGTCAGCGACAGCTTTACTTCGGGATCGGCAAGCAACTCCTTCGGCTGCTCGTTGCGTGCGCCGATCGGCGGCATGCGCAGCCACAGCCCGAGCAGCGGCGAGACGAACATCAGCCCGGCGGATGTCAGCAGCGCGATCTCGACGCCGGCATAGTCGGTGAGATGGCCCCAGCCCCAGCTGCCGATCGCGATGCCGCCGGCAATCCCTGCCTGGAATGCCGCCAGCGAGCGGCCGGCGACCCAGCGCGGCGCCGAAAGCTGCACGCCGATGTTGAACAGCGCGACCGCGAGCATCCACGCAGCCCCCGCCACCACCAGCGCGGCCGCGGTCAGCACCGGCTGCTTGCTCAGCGCCACCGCCGTGATGGCGGCGGCCATCGACAGCGTGCAGGCGCGGATCGCGCCCTCGCCATTGAGCCGCTTGCGCACCTCGCCGATATTGAGCGCGCCGATCACCGCGCCCATGCCGAAGGCGCCGAGCATGATGCCGTACATCTGCGCGCCGCCATGCAAGAGGTCACGCACGATCAGCGGCATCAGCGCCAGGACCGAGCCGCCGATGATGCCGGTGACCAGTGTGCGTGTCAGCACGATCTTGATCGAGGGCGAGTTGGTGATGTAGCGCACGCCGGAAACCATGGCGCGGCTCAGCCGCTCGCGCGGCAGCCGCGACGGCTCGCTGACGCGATTCCACAGGAACAGCACGATCAGGAGCGGCAGATACATGATGGCGTTCATGGCAAACGCCGCCACTGCGCCTGCGGTCGCCACGATGACGCCGCCGATGGCGGGCCCCAGGCTGCGCGCGATGTTGAAGCTGATGCCGTTGAGCGCCACGGCAGCCGGCAGGCTTTCCGGCGGCACCTGCTCGCTGACCGAGGACTGCCAGGCCGGACCCATCAGCGCCATGCCGGTACCGACGACGAAGCAGAACGCCAAGAGGATGTTGGGCGTGATCAGGCCGAACCATGCGAGCACCGTCAGCGCGGTGGCGCCGACCAGCGAGATCGACAGCGCCACCATGGTAACGACGCGCCGGTCATGCATGTCGGCAATCGCACCGGCCGGCATCGAGATCAGCATGATCGGCATCATCAGCGCGGTCTGCACCAGCGCGACCTTGTCGGCCGATGACGCCATCTGCGTCATCGCCCAGGCGGCGCCTACGCCCTGGATCAACAGGCCCAGGTTGGAGAGCAGGCTCGCCAGCCAGATGCGGCGGAAAACCCGGAATTTGAGCGGCGCGGTGATGCTGTGATCGGCAGTTGGGCGTTGCGGCGATTCAGTCATATCCCGTTCCGTTTGGCCTGCTAGGGCATGATCCGGAAAAGTGTGAAGCGGTTTTCCGGGAGATCATGCTCAAACAAGGAGCTTGGCTGGTGGCGAAAAGTGCCGGCGGTCTCAGTGATGCCCGCGAAAGCGCGCTGATGTCCAGAGCCGAGCAGTGCTTTCCGGGTTCTTTCGGGCCAGTTAAACTGCTGAAAACGCAGGGGAGATCACAAGATGGGGATTTCGCGGCGCGAGCTGCTGGGAGCTATGGGAACCTCGCCCCTGTGGACCGGCGGCCTGATCGGCTCAGCCTTCGCCCAGACGGCGCCGACCGGCACGGGTGCGTCCGACATTCCGCCGATCATCTTCGCGCATGGCAATGGCGATCACGCCGCTTTGTGGATCACCACGCTGTGGCGGATGGAATCCAACGGCGTACCGCGGGAGCGGATGTTGGCGATCAACTTCACCGATCCACTGGCGCGCACCGACGATGCGGTGGCGCAGGAAAACCGCTCCTCGACGGCGGACCAGCGCCGCGAACTTGCTGAAGCCATCAAGGAGCTGAAGCAGCGCACGGGCGCCTCTCGCGTCGCGCTGGTCGGCAATTCCCGCGGCGGCTACGCCATCCGCAGCGTCATCAAGAATGGCGGCAGCGCCGAAGTCAGTCATGCCGTGCTCTGCGGCGTGCCCAATCACGGCGTGTTCGACTGGGAGGACAATCCCGGCAACGAGTTCAACGGCCGCGGTCCGTTCCTGCGCGATCTCAATGCCGGCGAAAGCGAAGTCACGCCGGGCACCGCGTTTCTTACGCTGCGCAGCGAGGGCATGGACAAATATGCGCAAGGAGACGGCCGCTTTGTCGGCAAGCCGGGCGTTGCGACCAATGTCAGCAATGACGGCCCGGCGTTGAAGGGCGCGACCAATCTCGTGCTGGGCGCGATCGATCACCGCGAGACCGCGTTTCATCCGCGCGCCTTCCGCGAGATCTATAGATTCATCGCCGGCCGCGAGCCTGATCGCATCGAGATCGTGCCGGAAGCCGAGGTGAGGTTGAGCGGCCTCGTCACGGCAACGCCCGGCGGGATCCAGACCAACCGTCCGGTCGGCGGCGCCACGGTCGAGATTTTTCACGTGTCGCCGGACAGCGGCGAGCGCACAAGCGGGCCGATCCATTCTTCCAAGACAAGTGCGGATGGCCGCTGGGGCCCGGCCAAGGTCGCGCCGAGCTGGTATCTCGAGATGGTGCTGACCGGTCCGGATGGGCCGATCACGCATTTCTACCGCTCGCCGTTCCCGCGCTCTTCCGACATCGTGCATCTGCGTGCGGCAAAACCACTCGCGCCTTCGGATGCCGGCGCCGGCAGTGTCATCATCATGACGCGGCCGCGCGGCTATTTCGGGCTGCCCCGCGACGTCGTGCTGTTCGACGGCAAGGAGCCGGCCGATGTGAAAGCGGGCGTGCCGACGGATTCGGCCTCCATTTTGCGGCTTCCGGCCAGCGAGGCCGGGCGGCCGGTGGTAACAATGTTCAACCAGGAGCGTATCGTGGCGAGGGCCTGGCCGGCCTCGGAAAACCGGATTGTGATGGCGGAGCTGACTTACTAGCCAGTTGCGACGAAGGGCAGCCTTTGAAGCGCCGGGTTGGCCGACCTACATTGGGGGTAGACCCGAGCCCCAGCGAGGCACCATGAGCATAGCCGAAGTCATCGATCTGCCGCTCACCCCCGCGCGCCTGGTGCCTCCGGTGCCGCCGCGCGCGCCCGACAGCATGACGGCTTTCGGCCGCATGCGGACCATGCGCATCAACCCGATCCAGACCTGGGCCAATCGCGCCTATCAGGAAGACATCGTCCAGGGCCGCTTCGCCGGCCGCAGCAGCTTCATCCTCAACACTCCCGATGCCATCAAGCATGTGCTGGTCGACAATTTCGAGAACTATTCGCGCACGCCGGTCGGCATCCGCGTGCTGCGCCCGATCCTGGGCCAGGGCGTCCTGATCGCGGAGGGGCGCGCCTGGAAGCACCAGCGCCGCACGCTGGCGCCGGCCTTTACGCCGCGCGCGGTCAACACCCTGATCCCGCACATGACCGGCGCGATCGAAGAGACGGTTGCAAAGCTGAAGGCCGCGAGCAACGCGCCGGTGGATCTGCGCGAGGTGATGCAGCGCATGACGCTGGAGATCGCCGGCCGCACCATGTTTTCCTTCGGCATGGACAAGCACGGCGCGAGCCTCCGCGACTTCGTCATGGAATATGGCGAGCGGCTGGCGCGGCCGCATTTCCTCGATCTGCTGCTGCCGCTGAACTGGCCGAGCCCGCAGGACATTGCGCGCGCCCGCTTCCGCAAGCGCTGGACGAAATTCGTAGGGTTCCTGATGGCGGAGCGCCGCGCCCTCGGAAAGAAGGAGGGCGCGCCGCCGCGCGACCTGTTCGATCTGATGGGCGAGGCGCGCGACCCCGAGACAGGACTGGCGTTCAACGACCAGCAGCTCGGCGACGAAGTCGCGACCATGATTCTCGCCGGCCACGAGACCACGGCGACCGCGCTGTTCTGGTCGCTGTATCTGCTGGCGCTCGATCCGGCCACGCAGGAGCAGGTGGCGGCGGAAGCGCGCGAGGCCATCGCCGATGGCGGGCTCGAGCTCGATCGCCTGAAATTCACCCGCGCCGTGCTGGACGAAACCATGCGGCTCTATCCACCGGCCTTTGCGATTGCGCGGGCGGCCGCAGGGCCTGACGTCATCTCAGGCCTTCCCGTTCGCAGGAACGACGTGATCCTGATCTCGCCATGGCTTTTGCATCGGCACGAAAAGCTCTGGCAGGATCCCAACGTCTTCATGCCGCAGCGCTTCATGCCGCCGTCGCCGCCGCCGGACCGTTTCGCCTACCTGCCGTTCGGCGTCGGCCCGCGCATCTGCATCGGCGCGCATTTTGCGCTGGTGGAGGCGACGCTGGCGCTTGCCGAGATCACCGGCGCCTTCCGCGTCACGCTGCTCGACAAGGCGCCGGTGATGCCGGTGGGCGTCGTCACCACGCAGCCGGACCGCTCGCCGATGTTTTCCATTTCGCCGCGTTGAAACCTCGAGGCATCATGAGCGAAACCCAGGCGTTGTTTTCGGTCCTGAAGCAGACCGCCGATCCGGCGGTCGTCGATGCGATCAGGAATCTGGTCGAGAAGGGCGAGGACCGCGCGCTCAACCGCGTCAACCTGCTGGATTTTTCCCGCGATACCGGTCTCGACGAGGAGAAGGTGGTCTCCGGCTTCCTGCATGCCTCCCGGCTCGGCCTGTTCGATCTCAGCTGGAACGTGCTCTGCCCAGGCTGCGGCGGCGTGCTCGACGCCCATGCCACGCTGAAATCGTTGCATCCCGAGGACTATAATTGCGCGCTGTGCGCTGCAGGTTATGAAGCTTCCGTCGACGAACTCGTTGAGGTCTCCTTCACGGTCAGCCCCCGCGTCAGGCGTATTGCCGCGCATGATCCCCACACCCTGCCGATCTGGGAATATTACCGGCAGATGTTCTGGAGTTCGGGCTTCGTCATCAACGAGGAAACGCTGCCGCGCCTGACCGAAGAGGTTACGCTGGAGACGCTGGAGCTGCCGGCCGGCGAGAAGGCGGTGCTGTCGCTGCAATTGCCGAAGCAGTTCATCATCGTGTTCGAGCCGGTAACGCATGCGGCGCATTTCATCGACGTGCAGGGCGAGCCGACCAAGGAACGCCAGCAGCTATCGATGGTGTTCAACAAGGTGCATTCGCCGACCGGGACCACGGTGATGCGCCCGGGGCCGCTGCGACTCACGCTCGACAATCAGTCGGATGTGCGCGTCTTGCCGGGAGTCTGGATTGCCGGCGATGCGATGCACGAATTGCTGGGCCAGCGCAAGCCGATCCTCACCGCCAAGCGCATTCTCTCCAACCAGACGTTCCGCGACCTCTACAAGGCCGACAATCTCAACATCGACCAGCGGCTGAAGATCACTTCGCTGACCTTCCTGTTCACCGATCTGAAGGGCTCGACCGCGCTCTACGAGCGCGTCGGCGATCTCGCCGCCTTCGATCTGGTGCGCGCGCACTTCCACGCCCTGCTCGAGATCATCGCCTCGGAAAAGGGGGCGGTGGTCAAGACCATCGGCGACGCCGTGATGGCCACCTTCATCCGCCCCGAGCATGCGCTGCGGGCGGGCCTGCGCATGCGCGCGGCAATGAAGGATCTCAACAGGACGCGCGGCACCGAGGATCTGATCGTCAAGATCGGCCTGCACGAGGGGCCGTGCCTGGCGGTGATGCTCAACGAGCGCCAGGACTATTTCGGCCAGACCGTGAACATCGCGGCGCGGGTGCAGAGCCTCTCGACCAATCAGGAAATCCATCTGACCCAGCCGGTGATCGGCGCGCCGGAAGTTGCCGCCATCATCGAGCGCGAGGCGATCAAGCCGATCCGCAAAGAGGCCGCGCTGCGCGGCATCGCCGACAAGATGGTGGTGTACGAGATACCGTAATCGTTGCGTAAACGTAATGCGCTGGCGCAGTGCGTCCGCGATTGCGTGTCCTCATGTTCCAGCCCATATAGTGGCGAGCCAGATCACCGGTTTTGACAGAGAAAATTCATGCTCGACGGACTCCGCCAATTCATCACCGATATCGTTTCCCCCAACACCGAACAGCGCGTGTTCGACGAGACAGATTATCGTCTCGCGGCAACGGCGCTGCTGATTCACATCGTCTCGCTCGACGGCGAGCCCACCGCGGTCGAGAAGCGCAAGCTGCACAGCCTGATCGAAACCAGCTTCAAGCTCGATCGCGGCGCCGCCGACCAGTTGATTGCGTCGGCCACCCGCGCCGAGAACGATGCGGTCGATCTCTACCGCTTTACCAGCGTGATCATGCGCGAGGTGGACGAGGCGGGCCGGCGCCGCATCGTCGAGATGATGTGGGAGATGGTGTTTGCCGACGGCAAGGTCACCGAGTTCGAGGACAATGTGCTGTGGCGCGCCGCCGATCTGCTGGCCATTTCCGGGCGTGATCGGATCGACCTCAAGCACGCCGTGCAGGAACGTCAGGCAGGGCATGCCAAGGGCGACAAGGACAATGCCGGCGCGGCCGTCTGAACCTGCGGTCCACGCCTACGGCGTCCCGGACATGACAAAAATTTAAGGTAGCCTGCCGCCCGAATGTGCCGCAAGTCACTGCGCTATAACCGCTTTCCGCAGTGGATTGCGCGGACTGGTATGCGCGGGGTGGGTTGCTCGCATGATTTGCCTATGGTCTTGTCGCGCCGCGCAACGCGGCGCTTATCGATTTTTCAATAAGAGTTTCGGAACGTGACCGAGCGAGTGACGCTGATTACGGGGGCTTCGGCGGGCATCGGCAACGAGCTTGCGCGCGTGTTTGCCGCGAAGGGGCATCGCCTGGCGCTGACCGCGCGGCGCGCCGATCGCCTCAACCAGCTTGCCGGTGAGATCGCGGCGGCGGGCGGCACGCAGCCGATCGTCATTCCCTGCGATCTCGAGCAACCCGACGCCGGTGAGACGATCGAGCGCGCATTGGCCGCTGAAGGCGTCGAGCTCGAATATCTCGTCAACAATGCCGGTTTTGGCGTTTTCGGCCGCGCCTTCAAGCGCGACCGCAACGATCAGCTCGGCATGATCGCCGTCAACATCCGCGCGCTTACCGATCTGACGTTGCGCTTTACCGATCAGCTGATCCGCAACCGCGGCGGCATCCTCAATATCGGCTCGATTGCCGGCTTCCTGCCCGGGCCGGGCATGGCGGTCTACTACGCCTCAAAAGCCTACGTGCTCTCCTTCAGCGAGGCGATGCGCCGGGAGCTCGCGCCGCAGGGCGTGCGCGTCACCGTGGTGTGCCCCGGTCCCGTCCTGACCGAGTTTCAGGCCCGTGCGGGCTTCAGGCCCGGCTTCGATACCGCGATCCTCAACGTCTCGCCCGCCGAGGTCGCCCGGCAGGGCTATGAAGGCCTGATGGCCAACAAACGGGCAGTGCTGCCCGGGCTCGGCATCAAGCTCGTGCCATTCCTGCTGCGGTTCTTCCCCCGCTCGTTCATTCTGGCCGCCGTCGGCGGATTCCAGCTGCGAAACCGCTGAAATCCTGCCGAAATCGGCTCCGTCCCCATCACTGGCCCGTGATTTGCTTGGATTATTTCAGGTGTGACCGAACTCACCTCAAATTAACAACCACTTAGGTACGATCTCGGTTTGATCGTTGTCTGAAGCAAGGACCATGTCTTCCTGGCCTACCAAGACGAGCGCCAATGTCCTGCCCTTTCCGGGGCAAGGGACGCGCGCCGTCGAGCCGAACGGCCTGCTTCCGGTCCTGATCGTCCTGCACCAGGAAACCTCCACGCCCGGCCGCGTCGGCAATGTGCTGCGCGCCCTCGGCCATCGGCTCGACATTCGCCGTCCGCGGTTCGGCGATGCGCTGCCGCAGACGCTGGGTGAGCACGCCGGCGCCGTGTTCTTCGGCGGGCCGATGAGCGCCAACGATCCCGACGACTACGTCCGCCGCGAGATCGACTGGATCGAGATTGCGTTACGCGAGCAGCGGCCGTTCCTCGGCATCTGCCTCGGCGCGCAGATGCTCGCCAAGCAACTCGGCGCCAAGGTCGCGCCGCATCCGCAGGGGGTCACCCAGATCGGCTATTACCCGATCCGCCCCACGGCGGCGGGCGACGTCGTCTGCCCGGACTGGCCCGATCACGTCTATCACTGGCATCGCGAAGGTTTTGATCTGCCTTGTGGCGCCGAGCTGCTCGCCGAAGGCGACGACTTTCCGGTGCAGGCGTTCCAGAGCGGCCACGCCTTCGGCTTCCAGTTTCATCCCGACGTGACCTACGCGATGATGCATTGCTGGACCACGCGCGGTTACGACAACATGGACTCGCCCGGCGCGCGGGCGCGGCACCAGCATTTTGCCGATCGCGCGGTGTATGATTTCGCCGAGCGCGCCTGGCTCGCGCAATTCATCGGCGGCTGGCTCGCGCGCAGGCCGCAGCTGGTGCTGGCGCAGGCCGCGGAATAATCCGCGACGCAAAATATCTGCTCGGTGCCAGGCAGCTTGCCGCTTCCCTGGGTGTGCTAGTGTCGTCCCCAAAAGAAAGTGGGAGGCGACATGAGCTATCAGCACATCCTCTATGAGGCCAAGGACAAGATCGCGACCATCACGCTGAACCGCCCCGACCGCATGAATGCGTGGACGCCGATCATGGAGCGCGACGTGCGTCACGCGATGGAAACGGCAGCGGCCGACGACAATGTGCGGGTGATCGTGCTGACCGGCGCCGGCCGCGCCTTCTGCGCCGGTGCCGACATGGACGCGCTGAAGTCGCTCGATCCCGACGATATCAGGCGCGCCGCGACGCTACCGCCATTCGACATGAACCGCGGGCCGGACTGGCAGACGCGCTACGGCTATTACCCGTCGATCGGCAAGCCAGTGATCGGCATGCTCAATGGCGCCACCGCCGGCATTGGCCTCGTGCATGCGCTTTACTGCGATCTGCGCTTTGCCGCCGACAACACGGTGTTCACCACCGCCTTCTCCCGCCGCGGGCTGATCGCCGAGCACGGCATCAGCTGGATGCTGCCGCGCATCGTTGGCCACGCCAATGCACTCGATCTCCTGATGTCGGCGCGCCGCGTCACCAGCGAGGAGGCGCTGCGCATTGGTCTGGTCAACCGGCTCTATCCGCCCGAGCAATTGGCCGAGCAAACCTATGCCTATGCGCGCGACCTCGCCGATTTCGTCTCGCCGAGCGCGATATCAGTGATCAAGCGCCAGCTCTACGACGTGCCATTCCAGACGCTCGCGGAAGCAACGATCGATGCGAACAGGGAGATGATGATTGCGCTAAAGGGCAGCGATTTCCGGGAGGGCGTGGCGAGCTTTATGGAGAAGCGGCCGCCGCGGTTTACGGGGAAGTGAGGGGGAGGTTATAGGCGAACCAGCGCTTGCCGAGGCCCGCCTTCGCCCTGCGGGCTTCGGCGCGGCAGCCTTCACTCACTTCGCTGCGAGAGAGGGTACCGGGTTTACCCAGCCGTAGCTCGCGAAGCGAGCGAAGGCTGGTGGAGCCAGGCGGGATCGAACCGCCGACCTCGTCATTGCGAACGACGCGCTCTCCCAGCTGAGCTATGGCCCCGTCGCGGCCGTCCCTTCGAGACGGCCGACAATCCGGGCCATTTACCTGCTGCCCAGAGGTCAAGTCAAGAACGGTAACCATACGGTTTTCCGCATTATTTTGCCGGGAACTTCCCTTGTTTGCTGGGGGCCAAACCGATATTTAGCGGGCATCCCACCATTGATTCCGGGCCCCCAAAACCATGTTGCGCGCCATACTCGAGATCATCCTGGAAGTGCTCAATTTGTACGCCTGGTTGTTGATCGCCGCGGCCATCCTGTCCTGGCTGGTCGCCTTCAACGTGGTGAACACCCGCAATCAGTTCGTCGGCGCGGTGGTCGAGTTCCTGTACCGGATCACCGAGCCGGTGTTGCGGCCGATCCGCTCCGTCATTCCCTCCATAGGCGGGCTCGATATCTCGCCGATCATCGCTATCCTGATCATCTGGTTCATCCAGAAGGTGATCGTCTACAGCGTGATGCCGCTTGTCCTCACGAGTTGATGGATCCCTGGCGCTACTCGAAATCAGGCATCAGCATCGCCTTGCGCGTGACGCCGCGCGGCGGCCGTGACGATATCGACGGGATCGAGACGCTGGCGAACGGCCGCGCCGTGCTGAAGGTCCGCGTGCGCGCCATTGCCGACGGCGGCGAGGCCAACAAGGCCGTGACGGAATTGTTGGCGAGGGCACTGCGCGTGCCCAAGGCGAGCGTGAGGATTTTGTCGGGCGCGACTTCGCGCCTGAAACAGGTCGCGGTCGAGGGCGACCCCGGATCGCTCGGTGATGCGTTGCGTGCGTTGACGGCCCAAAAGACCGAACAGAAGGATTGAGATGACGGCCCGCATCATCGATGGAAAAGCCATTGCCGCTGACCTGCGCGCCCGCATCGCCGACGAAGTCGCGCGGGTGAAGCGCGAGCATTCGCTGATGCCGGGGCTTGCCGTCGTGCTTGTTGGTAATGACCCCGCCAGCGAAGTTTATGTCCGCAGCAAGCACACCCAGACGCAGGCCGCCGGCATGGCCTCCTTCGAACACAAGCTGCCGGCCGATGTGTCGCAAGCCGATCTGATGGCGCTTGTTGCAAAACTCAATCGCGATCCGGCCGTGCACGGCATCCTGGTGCAACTGCCGCTGCCAAAACATCTGCACACGGAAACCGTCATCAACGCCATCGATCCGGCCAAGGATGTCGACGGCCTGCACCCGGCCAATGCCGGGCGGCTCGCCGGCGGCTTTGCCGCGCTGTCGCCCTGCACGCCGCTCGGCTGCATCATCCTGAGCAAGAGCGTGCATCCGTCGCTCGAGGGCATGAACGCCATCGTGATCGGCCGCTCCAATTTGGTCGGCCGGCCGCTGCTGCAGCTGCTGCTCAACGAGAACGCCACGGTGACGATCGCGCATTCGCGCTCGCGCGATCTGCCAAAACTCTGTGCGCAGGCCGATCTGGTCTACGCCGCCGTCGGCAAGCCAGAGATGGTGCGCGGCAATTGGCTGAAGCCGGGCGCGACCGTGATCGACGTCGGCATCAACCGCCTTCCATCAACGGAAGGCAAGGCAAAGCTGGTCGGCGATGTCGCGTTTCAGGAGGCGGTGAATGTCGCCAGCGCCATCACGCCGGTGCCCGGCGGCGTCGGCCAGATGACGGTGGCGTGCCTCTTGGTGAATACGCTGCGCGCCGCCTGCGCGATCCACAAGGTGCCGGCGCCGGGGGTGTGAGTGGTTGTCGTTCCGGGGCGCGAGCAAAGCGAGCGAACCCGGAACCTCGAGATTCCGGGTTCGATGCTAACGCATCGCCCCGGAATGACGACTTCGTCGTCACCCCGCCGCGTTCTCCAGCAGCCGCCAATAGAAGCGGATCATGTCGGCATAGCCCTCGATCGACAGCCGCTCATTGGTGCCGTGAAAACGCTTCAAATCCTCGCCGTTGGCGCGCACCGGCGAGAAACGGAAAATCTTGTCGGTGACGCCGACATAGTGGCGCGAGTCGGTGGCCGCGATCATCAGGCCGGGCGCGACGATCACGTCGGGAAAGATCTCGCGGATGGTGCGGTTGAGCATCTGGTAGGATGCGCTCGACGTGCCCGTCACCGGCGGCGGATCGGTGTTGCCGGGGAACGGCTTTATGCTGATGCGATCGTTTTTGATCGTCTCGCGCACATGCTCGGTGACGCTGGCCTGGGTGTCGCCCGGGATCAGGCGGAAATTGACAGTCGCCTCGGCATTGCCGGGCAACACATTGTCCTTGTCGCCGGCATTGAAGATGGTCAACGCCGTCGTCGTGCGTACGGTGGCTTCCGTCGGCCCGCTCCTGGCAAATTCACGCAGCAACAGCGGCTTGAACAGCCAGAGGTTCGATAGCGCCACGCGCGAAACGCCGCTCATCTCCGGCGCCAGCGTGTCGAACATTTCCTTCACCGTGCCGCGGATCTGCAGCGGCAGGCGGTGATCCTCCAGCCGGGCCAGCGCGGCCGCCATCATGCCGATCGCGGTGTCGCGCGGCGGCATCGAGGAATGGCCGGGCGTGGCCGTTGCATGCAACACCAGCGTGGCATAGCCCTTCTCGGCAAGGCCGATCAGGGCGGCCGGCTTGTCGAGGCCCTTGATCAGGCCGTCGGTGATCAACAGGCCCTCATCGAGCACGAAGTCGAGCTTGACGCCGCGTGCGGCGAGCAGCGCCGCGATGTTCTTCGCGCCGCGCGTGCCCGCGGTCTCCTCGTCATGGCCGAAGGCGAAATAGATCGTACGTTTCGGCTTGAAGCCGGTTTTTGCCAGGATCTCGGCGGCCTCCAGCATGGAATAGAGGTTGCCCTTGTCGTCCCAGGAGCCGCGGCCCCAGACAAATCCATCGGCGATCACGCCGTCATAGGGCGGATGCTGCCAGTCCTTGTCGGTGCCGGGCGCGACCGGCACGACGTCCTGATGCGCGAGCAGCGCGATCGGCGGAGCCTTCGCGTCCGACCCTTCCCAGCTGTAGAGCAGGCTGTAGTCGGCGACGATTTCGCGCTTCGCTGCGGCATGAAACGCCGGAAAGCTTTTTTCGATGTGCGCCTGCATGCCGCGCAGCGCATCCGCATGCTGCTCGGGCTTTTCGTAAGAGGAGATGGTGCGGAAGCGGATCGCCTCGGCCAGCCGGGCCGCCGCGGCTTGCGCGTCCACCTGCGTCTTCGGCAGGGCGGCGACTTGCAGCTGCCGCGAGCTGTGGCTGAAGACGTTGAAGGCGAGCACGGCCGAGAGAGCGATGACCGCCGCGATCAGCGCGACGAAGATATTACGGACGATTCGGAGAACGCCGCGCATTACTTCTTCTTCGCGCGCTCGATGCCTTCCATGATCAACGCCTGCGCTTCGTCGGCGTCGCCCCATTTCAGCACCTTCACCCACTTGCCTTTCTCGAGATCCTTGTAGTGCTCGAAGAAGTGCTGGATCTGGTGCAGCGTGATGTCGGGCAGGTCGCTGAAGTTTTTGATCTTGTCGTAGCGCTGGGTGAGTTTCGACGACGGCACCGCGATGATCTTCTCGTCGCCGCCGGCCTCGTCCTCCATCAGCAGCACGCCGACCGGCCGCACGCTCATGACCGCTCCAGGCACGATGGCGCGGGTGTTGACGATCAGGACGTCGCAGGGATCGCCGTCGCCGGACAGCGTATGCGGGATGAAGCCGTAGTTTCCCGGATAACGCATCGGCGTGTAGAGGAAGCGGTCGACCACCAGCGTGCCGGCTTCCTTGTCCATCTCGTATTTGATCGGCTCGCCGCCGACCGGGACTTCAATGATGACATTGACGTCGTGTGGCGGATTCTTTCCGATCGAGATGGCGTCGATGCGCATGGGTTGGCTCCGCTGGGCAAGGCATGATGACGTGCGGACACGCACCGTCAAAGCCCGTTTAGACCGTCAGCAAGAGCGGGAAAAGCAGAAAAACAGGACCTAGTTGGTCCAGGCGAAGGCGACCTTGTCGAGCGACTTCGGCCCGAACTTTTCGGACGAGCGCGCCACCATGCGGCCGCCGAGCGCGCGATAAAACTCGGTCGCCGGCTCGTTGTCGGACAGCGCCCAGATCACCATGCTCTTCAGGCCGCTCTGCACGAGGTCGCGCCGCGCCGAATTGAACAGGCGGCGGCCGAAGCCCAGCCCCTGGAATTCCGGCCGTAGATAGAGCTCGTAGATCTCGCCGTCGAAGTGCAGGCTGCGGGCGCGGTTGCGGCCGTAATTGGCGTAGCCGGCAACCTTGTCGCCGAACACCAGCACGCTGACGCGGCTGCCCTTGCGGATTGCGCTGTCCCACCAATGCGGGCCGCGGCGGTTGATCAGCTTCTCGAGCTCCGCGCCGGGGATGATGCCCTGATAGGCCGAGCGCCAGGCTTCGTCATGCGTCGTCGCTACCGCGGTAGCATCCGCAGCCTTGGCCGGTCGAACCTCGATCAGGGTTGTGCTCATGTCCCGATCAAAGCAAGTCGCCGCGCTGGCTTCAAGGTCTATCGTTAATTATCGGTTAACCTGTGGATTTTCTGCATCAGTATTGCGTTAACCATGTGCCGAAAGAGGACAGATGGCTGACCTAACCGGCCTTTCGCCGATACATCAGCGGGCATGACGGTGTGGATAGGCCCCCTTCTTTCGCCGATGCGGAAGCGGGCCGCGCGGAAAATCCACGCAAACTGATTCGTTATCGGTATTCTGCCGGCGCCTTTCCCGCCCCTTTCCGGCAGCGTCATGCACGCGCTCACCTCCCTGTTCTTCCTGATCGTGCTCGCGGCGGCCGCGCCGCGTGCGGCGCTGGCGCAGTCCGGATTCGGCGCGGCCGGCGGCGAGGGCGAGCCCAACCGCAAGCAGCAATGGCTGGTGCCGACGCCCTTGCCGGACATCAAGTCGCACGCGCTGTTGTTTCGCCCCGCGGGCGAAGGGCCGTTTCAACTCGCCGTGATCGCGCATGCGACGACGCAGAATGTGCTGCGCCGGGCGCAAATGCCGCAGGTGGAATATCGCGCGCTCGCAGGCTTTCTGGTGGCGCGCGGCTTTGCCGTGCTGGTGCCGGAGCGGCCGGGCCATGGCGCAACGGGCGGCAAATATCTGGAGGACCAGGGCGGCTGCGATGAGGCCGACTACGCGCGAAGCGGCCGCGCCACTGCGGAGGAGATCGCGGCCGCGATGAATTTCATGCGCCGGCAGTCGTTCATCAAGCCGGAGGGTGTCGTGATCGTCGGTCATTCCGCCGGCGGCTGGGGCGCGCTGGCGCTGGCGGGCGAAAGCCCGAAGGAGGTCGCGGCCATCATCGTCTTCGCTGCCGGGCGCGGCGGCCGCGCCAATGACTTTCCGAATCAGGTTTGCGCGCCGCATACGCTGAAGGCTGCGGCGGGCGAATTCGGCAAGGCCGCGAAAGTGCCGGTGACGTGGCTGGTCGCCGCCAATGACAGCTATTTTGCGCCGGGCTTTTCCAAGCAGCTTGCAGATGCCTTCCGCGGCGCCGGCGGCAAGGTGGCTTTTCGTGCGCTGCCGGCCTATGGCGGCGAAGGGCACTGGTTGCCCGAGACCGAGGGCGGTGTGAAACTTGCCGCATCCGAACTCGAGCGCGCGCTGAAACCGGCGCGCGCCGTGGCGGCGGGAAAGCGCTGATGCTCTACCTCTTCATCGAATTTCTGCATGTGCTCGGCGCCATCGTGATCCTCGGCACCGGCGCAGGCATCGCCTTCTTCATGCTGATGGCGCATCGCTCCGGCGATGCCGCCTTCCTCGCGAAAACGGCCGAAGTCGTCGTCATCGCGGACTTCATCTTCACGCTCACCGCCGTGCTGCTGCAGCCCGTCACCGGCGGCTTGCTGATGTGGCTGTCGTCGACCTCGATCAGTGAAGGCTGGCTGATCACCTCGCTGGTGCTCTATGCGGTCGCCGGCGGGTTCTGGGTACCTGTCGTGTTCATGCAGATCGAGATGCGCGACCTTGCGCGAGCGGCGGTCGCGAAAAACGCGCCGCTGCCGCCACGTTACGTCACGCTGTTCCGCCGCTGGTTCCTGTTCGGTATTCCCGGCTTTGGCTCTGTCATGGCGATCCTCTGGCTGATGATCGCAAAACCGTTCTAGGAAATCCGATGGACGTGAAACGCAAGGTCCTCGTGCTCGGCGCTTCCGGCCTGATCGGCCGCTTCGTCACCGACGATCTGCGCGCGCGAGGCTTCGAGGTGATCGGCGTGGCCCGCGAGCTCGAAGCTTCGCAACGGAACGGCCCGCTCGATCTCGAGTTGCCTGTTGTGTCGATGGACGCGACGGCATTGACAAAACTGATGCGCGAGAGCGCTGTCGACGTTGTCGTCAATTGCCTCGGCGTGCTGCAGGACGGCCCCGGCAGCAACACCACCGCTGTGCACCGCGATTTCGTCGCGCGCCTGTTGCAGGCGATCCGCGATTGCGGCCGCGCTATCCGGCTCGTCCATATCTCGATCCCCGGCGCCGCGGAGACCGACCGCACCGCCTTCGCCACCACCAAGCGTGAGGCCGAGCGGCTGATCGCGGCCTCCGGGATTCCATATGCGATCCTCCGTCCCGGCTTCGTGGTGGCGCCCGCGGCCTTCGGCGGCAGCGCCATGCTGCGCGCGCTGGCGGCGCTTCCGATCGACCTTCCCGCCACCGAGCGCACGGCGCCGTTCCAGCCCGTCGCGGTCGAGGATGTTGCGGCCACCATCGCCTGGCTGGCGGCGCGCGATCCCGCCGGGGCGGGCGCGGTGACGTGGGACCTGATGCAGCCGCAGGCGATCACGCTCGGCGGCGTCATCGGCCATTTCCGCCACGCCTTCGGCACGCAGGACTGGCCGCGCATTGCGCTGCCATCGTTCCTGCTCGATCTCGGCTGCAAGCTCGGCGATCTCACGAGCCTGCTCGGCTGGACGCCGCCGGTGCGCACGACGGCAATGGCGGAGCTGCGCCGCGGCGTTACCGGCGATCCCGCCGGCTGGATGGCCGCCACCGGCATCGTGCCGAAGGCGATCGGGCAGATGACTGCACGCTCCGCCACCATCCAGGACAAATGGTTCGCCCGCCTGTTCCTGGTCAAGGCACTGATCATCGCCAGCCTTGTGCTGTTCTGGGTCGTGTCGGGCTTCATTGCGCTTGCGGTGTCCTACGATGCCGCCACCGGCATCCTTCGCGCACACAATTTCCCTGCGGCGCTGGTTGCGCCGATCACCATCATCACCAGCCTGATGGACATATCGATCGGCGTGCTGATCGCCTTGCGCCGCACCTGCGCCTCCGGCCTCGTTGCCGGCATCGTGGCCTCGCTCGGCTACATGGCCGGCAGTGCCATCCTGACGCCCGACCTCTGGATCGAGCCGCTCGGCGCGCTGGTGAAAACCGGCCCTGCCATCGTGCTGATGCTGGTCGCGCTGCTGACGCTGGACAACCGATAGAATGCGAAGCATGCCCTCGGGCTTGATCCGAGGGTGGGACCGGTTCGCGTGAAGAAAACGCGTCAAAGGAAAGAGCGAACGAAGTGAGCGTCTGGCCCGACGACGACGTGATCCTCTACGACGGCGTCTGCGTCTTCTGCTCGCGCTGGGTCCGCTTCGTCGCCACGCGCGATGTTGCGCGGCGCTTCCGCTTCACCGCGATCCAGTCCGCATACGGCGCGCGGCTCGCACAAGCCTTCGGCATCGACCCCGCCGACCCCGACACCAACGCCGTGATCCATGGCGGCGTGGCGCACTTCAAGTCCGACGCGGCGCTGACGGTGCTGAGCGGTCTACCCGGCTGGCAATGGACCAAGGCGCTGTTCGCGGTACCAAGACCGTTGCGCAACGCCGTCTACAACCTCATCGCCCGCAACCGCTACCGCATCTTCGGCAAGTACGACGAATGCTTCGTGCCGGACGCCGACGTGCGGGCGAGGGTGCTGGAATAGCGCCGCCTCTTACTTAAAGGACGCCTCAAACGAAAGCGGTTCAAGGTGAACGAAATTGTCCAAAGGCGGCGCCAGTTCGAACATCTTCGGGATCTTTGAGAAGTCGTACAGACGGCAAATACGAAACTCCTTCGGCCGCTCCTTCGAGAAGGATAGCTCGTTCCTTGTCAGATAGAACGGCGCGGTCTGCGAACCCACCGTTGCCTTGACTTCGAGAAACCGCTCGCTGCCCTTTTGATCAAAGGACAGGATGTCGTAACCGGCGCCGTCGCCTTCCTCTTGAGATATCCATCGTACCTTGCTCGCGAGGTCGGGTCGGTCCATTTGCTTGAGGCGTTGCTGCTCAAATCTGAAGACCATTTCTTCGCCATTGTGGCCGAGTTGGCGATTCAGGAAGTCCCGCTCGGCAGGATTGAATTTCCGAACGAGACGCTGAATAATTTCCGGGCGCTGCTTCTTGGCCTCAAGCGGAGGCGGAGGTTCGACAAAAAGTAGGGGTCTCTCGGCAAACACTTGAGCCAACGCTTCGGGATGCTGGGCGGCCGGATGTTTCAGTAGATGTCGCTCGATCGCGTCCACGATGGACTTCTGGAAATGTGCCCTCGGCTTGTATCCGTTGATCCAGGGCAGATCGAGTTGCTCCAAGACCGCGGAAATGTTGTGGTGCTTGAATTCGATCGAGGCGTTGCTGCGATCGATTTGGCCCATGAGGGCCCTCCGATGCTGGGTCTTGTCGTAGGATACCCGCCGTATTTCGGCGCTCAGCATCGAGAAATAGTCAGCAATGATTAGATCGAGCTCCCCGGCCGTCCAATCCTCGTTGCGTTTGCCGTCCGCCATTTAAAAAAAATGAATGAAATGATAGCGGTCGTCTAGTCCCGTGCTTGCTTCGTATCGGCCAACACTTCCTTCGCCGCCCGCTCCCCCGAATCCCGCGCCCCATGCGCCGTCGAGAAAAAGTTCGGTGACGTCGCTTCCCCCGCGAAAAACAGCCGGCCGTCCACCGGCGCGGCCAGCACCGCGCGGTCGCCCGCGTGGCCCGGTAGCGCATGGGAATAGGAGCCGCGCGCCCAGGGATCATGCGCCCAGCGCGATTCCGCGAGCGGCTTCAGCTTGCGGCGGAAATCGTTGCCGAGGAAGCTGACGATCTCGTCGATCGCCGCCGCGGTAATGGCGCCGTCGCCTGAGTCTTCGAGCCGCCGCGCAAAGCGGCCGCCGAAAAAGCCTTCGATGCAGGGCTGGCCGAACGGGCGCAAATGATAGGTGCCCATTTCGGTGCGCATGGTGGCGGCGCGCAGGTTGCCCTCCTTCGGCAGCGCCTCAGGTTCGTCGAGGGAGAGCGTGACCTTGTCGGCAAGGCCGAGCGGCAGGCCGCTTGCGGCATCGACTTTTGCGGGCAGCGCGGGATGGAAGCGGATCGCCTCGTCGGCGATCAGGTTGGTCGGGACGGTGACGATCACCCTGTCGGCGGTGAGGGTGCCGCGCGTGGTCTCGATGCGGATGCGTTTTGCGGAATGATCGATCAGCGTCACGGCGCAGTTTTGCGCCAGCGGGCAAGCGGTGCTGTAGGCCGCGACCAGCGCGCCGTAGCCGCGGCGGACGCGCCAATTGATGTTGGAATCCTCATAGCGCTCGATGTCGATGACCGAGACGCGATCGAGCTCGCTGCCGTTGACGTAGGTCGAGATCGCATTGATCATCGGATTCCAGCGGTTGCCCGGTTCGAGATACAGGCTCGCGGGCTCGTCCCGGCCGGTTCGCAATGCCTTCGCGGCCGCCGCTTCGGCGCGATCATAGAACTCCTCCAGCGCGCGGATGAAGTCGTCGCGATCCTCCTGCGGAAACGCCTTGCCATAGGCGCGCTCGCGCCAAGGCGGCAGCGTCTTGTCGACTTCGAAGCCGAGCTGGCCGGCGATCCTGACGAATGAATTGCCGTCCGCCGAATGCAGCCAGCCGCAGCCGACGTCGAAGACGACGTCAGGCGCGGCCTGGATCGTCCACGCCCGCCCGCCGACGCGGTCGCGCGCCTCCAAGACCACCACCGAGAGGCCGGAATCCTTCAGCGCATTCGCCGCGCCAAGGCCCGCGGCACCTGCACCGATGATGGCGACGTCGACATGGGAGGGGAGGGAGCTCATAGGGCGAATGGCGAGTTGCGAATGGCGAGTAGCGTATCGGAAACCGGTCCGGCCGCATACGCCTCCATTCGCTACTCCCTATTCGCCATTCGCGTGGCTTACGCTACAGCTTCTCTGGCCTTTTCCGCGCGCTTGCGGTCGTTGGCGTCCAAGAACTTCTTGCGCAGCCGGATCGACTTCGGCGTCACCTCGACCAGCTCGTCGTCCTCGATATAGGCGAGCGCCTTTTCCAGCGTCATCCGGATCGGCGGGGTCAGCCGCACCGCTTCGTCTTTCGAGGTGGTGCGGATGTTGGTTAGCTGCTTGCCCTTGAGTACGTTGATCTCGAGATCGTTGTCGCGGGTGTGCTCGCCGACGATCATGCCCTTGTACACCTTCCAGCCGGGCTCGATCATCATCGGGCCGCGGTCCTCCAGCTTGAACATGGCATAGGCGACGGCCTCGCCCTGCTCGTTGGAGATCAAGACGCCATTGCGGCGGCCCTGGATCTCGCCCTTGTAGGGCGCGTAGCCGTGGAACAGGCGGTTCATGATCGCGGTGCCGCGGGTGTCGGTGAGCAGCTCGCCCTGATAGCCGATCAGGCCGCGGGTCGGCGCATAAAACACCAGGCGCAGGCGATTGCCGCCGGAGGGGCGCATCTCGATCATCTCGGCCTTGCGCTCGCTCATCTTCTGCACCACGACGCCGGAATGCTCCTCGTCAACGTCGATGACGACTTCCTCGATCGGCTCCATGGTCTGGCCGGTCGCCGCGTCTTTCTGGAGCACGACGCGCGGACGCGACACCGAGAGCTCAAAGCCCTCGCGCCGCATGGTCTCGATCAGGATCGCGAGCTGCAATTCGCCGCGGCCGGACACTTCCATCGCATCCTTGTCGGCGGCTTCGACAACGCGCAGTGCGACATTGCCCTCCGCTTCGCGCAGCAGGCGGTCGCGGATCATGCGCGAGGTCACCTTGTCGCCTTCGGTGCCGGCGAGCGGGGAATTGTTGACGATGAAAGACATCGACACGGTCGGCGGATCGATCGGCTGCGCCGGAAGCGGCGTCTCCACCGAAGGATCGCAGAAGGTATCGGCGACGGTGCCTTTGGTCAGACCCGCAATGGCGACGATGTCGCCGGCTTCGGCTTCATCCAGCGGCGTGCGCTCGATGCCGCGGAAGGCGAGAATCTTGGTGAGCCGTCCCTGCTCGATCAGCTTGCCGTCGGCGCTCAGCACCTTGACCTGCTGGTTCGGCTTGATCGAGCCCGAGGTGATGCGGCCGGTGATGATGCGGCCGAGATAGGGATTGGCTTCCAGAATGGTGCCGATCATGCGGAACGGCCCGTCCTCGACCTGCGGCGGCGCGACATGGCGCTCGATCAGGTCGAACAGCGGCTGCATACCCTTGTCCTTCGGGCCTTCCGGGCTCTCCGCCATCCAGCCCTGCTTGGCTGAACCGTACAGGATCGGGAAGTCGAGCTGCTCCTCGCTGGCATCGAGCGCGGCAAACAGATCGAACACCTCGTTGATCACCTCGGTCGGCCGCGCATCGGGGCGGTCCACCTTGTTGATGACGACGATCGGCTTCAATCCGACCTTGAGAGCCTTCGACACCACGAACTTGGTCTGCGGCAGCGGGCCCTCGGCGGCGTCCACCAGCACCAGCGCGCCGTCGACCATGTTGAGGATACGCTCGACCTCGCCGCCGAAATCGGCGTGGCCGGGCGTGTCGACGATGTTGATGCGGGTGTCCTTCCACTGCACCGAGGCGGCCTTGGCCAGGATGGTGATGCCGCGCTCGCGCTCCAGGTCGTTGGAGTCCATGGCGCGCTCGGCGACCTTCTGGTTCTCGCGAAAAGTGCCGGACTGCTGCAGCAGGCGGTCGACCAGGGTGGTCTTGCCGTGGTCGACGTGGGCGATGATGGCGACGTTGCGGAGTTTCATGGCTCGCTTCTTTGTCCGGTCGTGCAAGGTGATGGCGCGATCTCGGCGAAGACCGGGACACCTGCTACAGGGTAACGCTCAAAACCTTTGAAATTCGAAGGGCTTAGCCCAAAAAGGAAGCCCGGCCAAAGGGACCGGGCACACCTTACGCGTTGCGGCGCAATATATTCAGAAAGCGGCAAAAAACAACGGGCTTTCGGGCATTTGGTTAGCTCATTTTTGGGAAGACGCCCGCTCAATTGTCCTTGTCAGGGTCGGGATAGACCCCCCGCAAAACCTCCTCGAAGTGGGCTTTGACGGCTTCGTTGCAGAGGCAGGAGTGCTGCCGAAGGGTATCCGGCTCGCGCACCAGGATGGCGCCGCGGCGGGTGTCCAGCACCCCCTGTGCCTTGAAAGTCTGGATCACCCGGCTGGCATAGGAACGGCCGACCCCGAGCAGGGTGGCAAGCTGCTCGTGGGTGAGCGGCACGCTGTTGTTGCCATTGGTGCGCTCCATCGCAGAGATGATCCATTTTGCCGTGCGCTGCTCGATCGAGTGGATGGCGTTGCAGGCGGTGGATTGAAAGATCTGCGCCAGCATGCAGTCGGCATAGCGGGCGAAGACGTTGCGCAGGCTTGGCGAGTTCGACTTGGCCGCGTCGAGCTTGGCGATGCCGAGGCGGATCACAGGCCCGCCGAACTTGACGGTGATCCGTGTATAGGCGGGCAGAAAACCCTGACTGACGATGCCGCCGACGGCGCCTTCGCGACCGATCAAAATGGTCTCGACGTCGCGGCCATCCTCATTCGGTACCATGTAGGAGGCGAGGGTCGGGCCGCAGGGAAAGTACACGGTCTGCACGTCGTCACCGGGGTTGTAGAGCAGTTCGCCCGGCTTTGCCTCATCGGCATTCAGGTGCGGCTCGAGTAGCGCATAGTCGGCGGCATTCAGCCGTCGCAACAGATTGTTGAACGGCCGGTCCGCCACCTCAGTCGTCTGCTCTCGTCGCGTCAGCATCCAGGTCTCCTCCGCAAGGACAAGCGACGGTAAGCGACGAGGTTCCCTATGTTCCGTTCACTAGTGCACAGACGTAGCATCAAAGATGTGGTGAGTTTCATGCCGGGAACCGGCAGCGCGCTTTGGATGGAAGGCGCCGCCATGCGGCCCCCTCCGGGCATCAGCCGGGGGCATTCAGCAACCTGACCGAAGCTCATGGAACCCGTAGATTCCCAGGGAATGCCCAATGACGTTCTGATCGTGGAGGACGACGCGATCATCGCGCTGGATTTCGAGGACACCATTCTCGGCTTCGGCGTGAAGAAAGTGCGCACCTGCGGCAGCGTCGCACGCGCGCTGAAGCTGATTGAGGATCGCGCGCCGGATTTCGCGCTGCTCGACATCGGCCTGTTCAGCGAAAAGAGCTTTGCCATTGCCGAGCGATTGCAGGCAATGCGAATCCCCTTCGCCTTCATCACCGGCTATGACGGCGAGATGGCGTTGCCATCAGCCCTGAAGGGCACGCCGAGACTGCCAAAGCCCTGCACGAGGGAGGTGTTGGAAGCGACGCTCCGGCGGTACGCGCGGCGCGGATAGAGCCGCAAAGGCGCAAGACAAACCTGGAGTTAGAGCCGGCTAGGTCGGACCTAGACCGGCTTCGGTTCAAGCGTCGTCGACCACAGCGCGTTGTCGGCGCGGTCGCGCAGCGTCACCGTCATCTGTCCGCTCGCGCCGTCGATCTTGACATGGCCAAAGAACTGCATGCCGGCGGTCGGCGGCAGGTTCTGCTTGCCCGCGCCCGGCGCCTTCACGAACTTCACCTCGGGGCCGAAGGTGTTGTCGAGCTCGTTCGGTCCGAACGTGCCGGCGTGCAACGGGCCGGAGACGAATTCCCAGAACGGCTCGAAATCCTGGAACTGCGCCTTGTTCGGATCATAGTAATGCGCGGCGGCGTAGTGCACGTCAGCGGTCAGCCACACCGTGTTGACGACGCCAGAGGCCTTGATGAAGCGCAGCAGGTCGGCGATTTCGAGCTCGCGGCCGCGCGGCGGACCGTCGCCCTGCGCAAAGGCTTCCGAGCCCTGCTTCTTGGCCGCGTCGTCATAGACGATGATCGACAGCGGCATGTCGGAGGCGATCACCTTCCAGGTGGCGCGCGAATTGAGCAACGCGCGCTTCAGCCAGGCAAGCTGATCGGGGCCGAGGAAATACGCGTCGGGGCCGTATTCGCTCTGCTGGTTCGGCCCGTTCGGCCCGCGATAGCTGCGCTCATCCAGCACGAACACGTCGAGATGCGGGCCGTAGCTGATGCTGCGATAGAGCCGGCCCGGCTCCACGATGCTTTCGCGTATCGGGTACATCTCATGGAATGCGCGCGCCGCCCTGGCGGCCAGCAGGTTGATATCGCGCTCCTTGTAGGCGGCGGGAAGCTCCTTCGACGCCGACCAGTTGTTGGTCACCTCGTGATCGTCCCACTGCACGAAGATTGGGACCTCGGCGTTGAAGGCGCGCAGATTGTCGTCCATGAAATTATATTTGTGCGCGGCGCGAAACTCGTTGAGGGTTTCCGCAACCCTGTCCTTTTCCGGGATCGTCACGTTCTTCCAGACCTTGTTGTCGGGGAGTGTGACCTCCTTCTTGATCGGGCCGTCGGCATAGATGGTGTCGCCGGAATGCAGGAAGAAATCCGGCTTGTATTTCTGCATGGTGGCGAAGGTGAACATGCCGCCGTCGTCGGGATTGATACCCCAGCCTTGCCCCGCGACATCGCCGCCCCAGACAAAGCTGACGTCGCGCCGGTTCGCAGGCGCGGTGCGGAAGCGGCCGATCAGCTGCTCGCTGAGCACGTCGGGATGCGACAGGTCGCGGAATTTGATGCGATAGAAGATGTCCTGTCCCGCCGGGAGATTTTCCAGCAGCATTTTTGCCGTGAAGTCGCTCTCGGGGAGCGCTGCGATCGGCGGCAACGCGCGGAGATTGGCGAAGGATTCCGTGGTGGAGACCTCGACCAGCATCTGCGCGGGCCGGTCGGTGCGCGACCACACCACGCCGCCATCGGTGCTGACATCGCCGGACTGCACGCCATGGGTGATCAGCGGCCGGTCGGCGGCGCGGCTGAGATAAGGCATCGCGATGCTGCCGAGCGCGGCGGCGCTGGCGGTCGAGACAAAGCGGCGGCGGGAGATTCGGATCGTCATGGGAGGCCCCCGTTTGCTGCGGCCCGTCCCCGTCATTACGAGGAGCGAAGCGACGACCCGTCTACGCTTGCTGTGCAAGCTACGCCGGGCTCATAGTCCGCCGAAGCGCCTGAGCGCGAAGGCGGGACGCAATCCATGTCGCCGCGAGCATGAAGCTGGATTGCTTCGCTTCGCTCGCAATGACGGCTAGAGGCTATAGGACAAATCTGTGACGCCGCAATAACGCCGGCGCGCGCTCAGAGCGTTCCGGTGGCGCGGAGTTGCGCGGTGCGCTGCAGGTGCTGCGGCAGGCTCGTCAGCAGCGTGCGGCGGTCGGCCACCGCGTTATGGAATTGCTCGAGCGCGATGTTGAAGGCGATCAGCGCGCCTTCCTCGATGGCGCCGTTTTCGTAGCACTGCAAGGTGTCGCGCAGGATGCCGTCCGCTTCGGCCTGCATCAGGTCGAGCTCATCGGTGGCGTCGCTCTTGCGGGCGGCCGTGATCATGTCCAGCAGCCGGTCGCGCAGCGAGGAGTTGTTGCTGCGCTCGTCCTTCTTCAGCTGGCTCGCAAACCAGGCGCCGGCCGAACCCATGGCCGAGATCGCCATCAGTCCCCACCAGATGAAGTCGCTGTAGCGCTCGAGAAAGGTCTTTTCCTCGCCATCGACGAAGGCGGCAGCGCCGGGATGCGCGGGGATGGTGGCGTCCTTGTCGGTGTCGGGCGTTTCGATCTTGGCGGCGAGCGGGAATTCGTTCTTCAGCGCCTGGCGGACCGAGAACAGCTGCCGGGTGAAAGAAGCGACGACGGATTCGGACAGTCCCCTGCGCGCCACGATGTGATGCGCAAAGCTGATGGTCTTGACCTCTTCCTCCGGCACCGAGCCGAAGGAGCCGGCGGGAATGTTGGAGGCGTCATAGGCCGGATGATTCTGCGCGATCGCTTCGGCGAGATCGATGGCGAGCAGGGTCGGCGTGCCGCCGTCGCGGCTGGAGGCGATGATCGCATCGGTCGTGATCTTGCTGTTGACGGGACCTGCCGCGAGATAGGCGTCGGCCTTCTGGCTGCGGATCGCCTCCGCCGCCTCGTTGGCGGGGAACTGGACGATCTCGATCTTGGCCGGATCGACGCCGTATTGCGTGAGGATCACCTTCAGCAGATTGACATTGGCCTGTGTGCGGCCGATCACGCCGATACGGCGGCCGGCGAGCTGCGAAATCTTGGTGATTTTCGGCGATGCCTTCTTGCCCTTCACCTTGGCTGCGGGCGGCACCCAGAGCACGGCGACGTTCTTGCGCAGCGTGGCCACGGCCTGGGCATTCTTGGGCACTTCGAGGTCGCCGCGGATGATGGCGAGGTCGGCCTTGGTTTCGGCCAGCGCCTGGGCACTTGCCGCCGCGCCCTCGGTCGGCAGCGGCCGCAGCCGGATCTGGCTGTTGCGCTGGTTGTTGAAGGCCTGCGCCAGCGTCTGCACCACTTTGAGGTCGTCGCTGCTGGCCGGTCCCACCGCGACCTTCAGCGTCACCGGGCGCATCGCGAAATAATAGGCGCCGGCCGCAACGCCGACCACCGCCATCAGGCCGGCCAGCGACACGAAGGCGAGCCTGCGCTTCGCCGAACGCGATGAGCGCGGCGCAGGCGATGGAATGGTCGAATAGGCGAGGTCGGGCCCGTCCGTCATGGATCTCGCAAAAAGGCGTTTCAGGGACACTTTGGTCAGACCAACGCGATTGCGCCCAATTCTAGCAAAATTTTGTTACCGGCCAGCAGTCGTGCCTCGGTCATGGTTACCGTCGCATCATGCGGAGCCGATTGTGGCATGGATCGCAAGCGGACCCGTCGGTGTTAGGGTAAAGTTCCCGTGAAAGGTGGAGGCGCGCATGGCGGAGCGGCTGTCGGCGGAGGCAAGGAAAGCGGCGTTGCAGGAACTGGCCGGCTGGAAGGAAAGCTCCGGCCGCGAGGCGATCGAGCGGACCTTCACCTTCAAGGATTTCAATGAAGCCTTCGGCTTCATGTCGCGTGCCGCGCTGATCGCCGAGAAGAAGGACCATCACCCGGAATGGCGCAATGTCTACAAGACCGTCGAGGTGGTGCTGGCGACCCATGACGCCGGCGGAGTAACCCGCCTCGACATCGAGCTGGCGAAGGCGATGAACGGCATCGCCCGGCAGCTTGGCGTGCATTGAGCGCTTGCGCCGGGCGATTGCTATCCCCAACTGAATCAGCGGTCGCGGCGTTCTGCCGCGTACGCGCATGATCCGGAAAAGCGCGTACCGGTTTTCCGGGAAGGATCATGCGCCACCTTGGAAGGCGGGGAAACGAGCGATGGCAACGTCCGACCACAGCGTGGGGTTCGAGCCGGCCGACAAGCTGGCGCAGGACAGCGAAAGCGTGCGCCGGCGGTTCTGGACCAAGTTCAAGCAGGTGATGGCGAAGCTGCCTTTCGCCGAGGATCTGCTGGCGGCCTATTACTGCGCCTTCGACCGCGAGACGCCGCGGCATGTGCAGCTGGCGCTCTTGGGCGCGCTCGCCTATTTCATCCTGCCGTTCGATTTCATGCCCGACATGCTGCCGATCCTCGGCTTCACCGATGATGCGGCGGTGCTTGCAACCGCCATCCGCATGGTTTCCAGCCACATCACGTCGGAGCACCGCGAGGCCGCCCGGGCCGCGCTGAAGCGGGGCACCGAGACAGAAGGCTGAGCAGCCCATCGTGCCGTCGCTCGCCACAGCGGAGCAAGTCCATCCCGTCATCCGATGGCTGATGAGCGAAGCGCGCCGCCGCACCGATCCGAGCGATTTCCTGGAGGCGTTTGCGCAAAATCTCCGCGCCGCGGGCGTGGACGTGGCCCGCATCACCACGGGCGTGCCGATCCTGCATCCGCAGATTTTTTCTTTCAGCGGGCTGTGGGAACTCGGCAAGGGCGTCACCGAACGCCTCTTCCGCAGCGGGCCGGACGTTGCGACGACGATGCAAAACAGCCCGATCCGCATCGCCTATGAGGGCGGCGGCCCGATCCGCTGCGACCTCACGGCGCCGCCGCGCGACGACGAATTCAACATCCTGGCGGACCTGCGCCGTGACGGCTTGACCGACTACATCGTGTACGCGGTGCCGTTCGCGGACGGCAGCCACAAGGCGCTGTCGCTCGCCACCCGGCGGCCCGGCGGCTTCAACGACGACGAGTTCGCGCTGTTCGCCGCGATGATTCCGGCGGTGGCATTTAACCTGGAAGTGCAGGCGCTGCGCCGCACCGCGCGCACGCTGCTCGATACCTATGTTGGAACGCAGTCCGGCGGGCGGGTGCTGGACGGACAGATCCAGCGCGGCAGCGGCGAGACGATCCGCGCCGTGATCTGGCTGTGTGATTTGCGCGGCTTCACTAACCTTTCGGAACGGCTTTCGCGCGACGATCTGATCGATCTGCTCAACAGCTATTTCGGACCGATGTGCGATGCCGTGGCGAGCGAAGGCGGCGAGATCCTCAAATTCATCGGCGATGCGATGCTGGCGATCTTTCCGATTGACGCGGACGCGCCGCGAACCTGCGCCGCCGCGCTGTCGGCCGCAGGCCAGGCGCAGGCTGCGCTGGCCGTGGAAAACGCCCGCCGCGAACGCGAAGGCCTGCCGCGCATCGACTACGGCCTCGCGTTGCATGTCGGCGACGTCATGTATGGCAATATCGGCAGCGACACCCGGCTCGACTTCACGGTGATCGGACCTGCGGTCAATCTCACCGCCCGTATCGAATCGATGTGCCGGCAGTTGGGCCGCCAGCTGTTGCTGTCGGCCGACTTTGTCGAAGCGGCAAAAATCGCCGCGCAATCGCTCGGCGCCTTCTCATTGAAAGGGGTCGGCGCCGATCAGGAGATCTTCGCGCCGACCCCT
>Ga0081539_10000967_pt1 | contig 53682 bp, 44 predicted proteins | sample TabmetS4T2R2_FD_71023 | JGI IMG/M metagenome (GOLD analysis project Ga0081539, IMG submission 71023) | Tabebuia heterophylla rhizosphere microbial communities from the University of Puerto Rico - S4T2R2 | ecosystem: Host-associated > Plants > Roots > Rhizosphere ...
ACGAGCTCCATCTTGTCCAGCTCCATCTCATCGCGCACGAGCAGCTTCACCTCGTCGGGGATGTTCTTGATGATGTCGCCGACAGCCTGGTCCGCCATTCCAGCTCCTCTCGTCTGGCCTGAGCCTACCCAGGTGCGCTGTCGCTGTCTCGATCGTCGCGGCGGCTGCTGCCAGCGGTACGGAACCGCAACAAGACGGTCGCGAGCAGCCTGGCGAGCAGCGCCTCCGGCTCGTCATCCTGCCCTCCGGCACACCTTGTCGGAAACGAACGTGCACCTTCGTTGTTGGCGGTCTACGCCTGTTGCAAACGGCGCAGGGCGCAGGAAAGGAACGTACACGTTCGTTTCATCACTCCGGGGAGACCCCGGGAGCGGCCGGTGCGTCAGTCCTCGGTGGTGGCGGCGGTCGCGAGGTTCTCCTTGATGATGTCCATCACCGTCGAGTCGGTCAGCGTGGTCACGTCACCCAGCTCGCGGTTCTCAGCGATGTCGCGGAGCAGCCGGCGCATGATCTTGCCCGACCTGGTCTTCGGCAGTTCCTGCACGACCATGATCTGCCGCGGCTTGGCGATCGCACCGATCTCCTTGGCCACATGACTGCGAAGCTCGCTCACCACCTCCGGGCCGCCGTCGCCGGCGTCCGCCCGCAAGATCACGAAGGCGACGATCGCCTGCCCGGTCATCGGGTCGGTCGCACCCACCACCGCCGCCTCGGCGACCTTGGGGTGGGACACCAGCGCCGACTCGATCTCGGTTGTCGACATCCGGTGCCCGGAGACGTTCATCACGTCGTCCACCCGGCCAAGGAGCCAGATGTCACCGTCCTCGTCCTTCTTGGCGCCGTCGCCGGCGAAGTACATGCCGTCGAACCGTGACCAGTATGTGTCGACGTAGCGCTGATCATCGCCCCAGATGGTCCGCAGCATCGCCGGCCACGGCTTGGTGATCGTCAGGTAGCCGCCGGACCCGTTGGCCACCGGCTGGCCCTCGTCGTTCACCACCTCGACGTGCACTCCGGGCACCGGAGTCATGGCCGCGCCCGGCTTGCAGACGGTGACACCGGGCATCGGGGCGATCATGTGCATGCCCGTCTCGGTCTGCCACCAGGTGTCGACGACCGGCGTCCGGTCACCGCCGATCACGTGCCGGTACCAGACGTACGCCTCGGGGTTGATCGGCTCACCCACCGAGCCGAGGATCCGCAGCGAGGAGAGGTCGAACTGCTCGGGAACCTCGGCCCCCCACTTCATGAACGTTCGGATCGCGGTCGGCGCGCAGTAGAGGATCGTCACCCGGTACTTCTCGATCAGTTCCCACCAACGTCCCTTGTGCGGCGTGTCGGGGGTGCCCTCGTACATCACGCTCGTGGTGCCGTTGGCCAGCGGCCCGTACACCAGATACGAGTGCCCGGTCACCCAGCCGATGTCGGCCGCGGTCCAAAACACGTCGCTCTCGGGCTTGAGGTCGAAGCTCGCCCAATGGGTGTAGGCGATGCCGACCAGGTAGCCGCCGACGGTGTGCAGGATGCCCTTCGGCTTACCGGTGCTGCCGGAGGTGTACATGATGTAGAGCGGCTGCTCGGCCGGGAACATCTCCGCGTCATGATCGACGGACTGCCTGCCGACGAACTCGTGCCACCACAGGTCGCGGCCCTCGGTCATCGAGGTCTCCTGGCCCGTGCGACGAACGACGAGGACGTTGCGCACCGCCGGGCACTTCTGCAGCGCGTCGTCGACCGCGGGCTTGAGCGGCGACGCCGCCCCGCGCCGGTAGCCGCCGTCCGCGGTGATCACGACCTCCACCCCGCAGTCGAGGATCCGGGAGGAGAGCGCGTCGGCCGAGAAGCCGCCGAACACGACGGTGTGCGGCGCGCCGATCCTGGCGCAGGCGAGCATCGCCACGACAGCCTCGGGGATCATCGGCAGGTAGATCGCCACCCGGTCGCCGGCTTTCACGCCCAGCTCGAGCAGCGCGTTGGCGGCCTGCTTCACCTGCTCGGTCAGCTCGGCGTAGGTGATCGCCCTGGCGTCGCCCGGCTCGCCCTCCCAGTAGTAGGCGACCCGATCACCGTGACCTGCCTCGACGTGCCGGTCCAGGCAGTTGTACGCCGCGTTGAGGGTGCCGTCTGCGTACCACTTCGCGAACGGCTGGTTGCTCCAGTCCAGCACCTCGGTGGGTTCGACGCCCCAGGTCAGCCGCTTGGCCTGCTCGGCCCAGAAGCCCTCGAAGTCGGCCGCGGCCTGCTCGTACGTTGCGGGGGTGATGTTGGCGTTGGCGGCCAGGTCCTCGGGTGGCGGGAACCGGCGGTCCTCGTGCAGCAGGTTGGAGAGAGCCTCCTCGCTCACAATGCCTCCCTCAGTACTTTCCTCACTCCGGGCTGGGCGCGTCGCGCGGGCGCAACACCAACACCATATAAAGGTGTGCGCGCGCCCTCGTCGTGTGCTCTGCCCGATACGGTCCGCCCTGCGCCCGGCGCCGTATCGGCGCGGTTTCGCCACGCCTTTGGCTGGATAGATGCAGCGAGGTGCCGGGCCGTTCGCTCGGAGCCGCCGCCGGTCTCCGCGGGCGGTGGCCCTGGCGGACGAGCCGGGATGCGGGATCGGCCCTGGACAGATGCGGGGGAGGCGGCTCGTGCGGATCTTGATGTGGGACGTGCACGGCGGTTACACCGACTCGCTGCTCGCCGGTGATCACGAGTACGTCTTCCTGCCGCCGGACGAGAGCGGGCGCGGCGGGCTGGCGCGGTACGCCGGTTCGCCGCCGGCCTCGGCGCGCGAGGTCAGTGCCGAGGAGCTGCGGGACGAGCCGCCAGACCTGGTGCTGCTGCAGAGGCTGGAGGAGATCGAGCTGTGCCGGGACCAGATAAGCCGTACGCCGGGAGTGGCGCTACCGGCGATCTTCCTCGAGCACAACACTCCGAAGGCTGACGTGCCGAACACTCGGCACCCGCTGGCGGAGACGCCGGGCATCACCATCGTGCACGTCACCCACTTCAACCAGCTGTTCTGGGACTGCGGCGGGGCGCCCACCAGAGTCATCGAGCACGGCGTCGCCGATCCCGGCCTGCGCTACACCGGCGAGCTCGGCCGGCTCGCGTACGTGGTGAACGAGCCGGTCCGGCGCTGGCGAGTGGCAGGGACGGACCTGGTGCGGCGCTTCACCGGCTTCGACATCGACGCGTACGGGATCGACGGGCACCTGCTGCCCGCAGCCCTGCGGCCGACCGAGGCGCGGGTGCGGTTCGCTGGAAACTTGAGCCCGGCCGACCTGGCCGCGGAGCTGGTCCGGCGGCGGGTCTACCTGCACCTCAACCGCTGGACCTCGCTTGGTCTGTCGCTGATCACCGCCATGATGCTCGGCATGCCGGTGGTGGTGCTGGAGGCGACGGAGGCGGCGCGAGCCGTGCCGCCCGACGCAGGTGCGCGGTCCACCGACATCGCGGAACTCGTTGCGGCGGCTCGGTTGCTGCTGAGCGATCGGGACGAGGCGGCGCGGCGCGGCCGCAACGCCAGGCGGGCGGCTCGGGAGCGCTACGGGCTGAATCGCTTCCTCGCCGACTGGGACGCGGCGTTCGCCGATGTCGGAGAACTCGTGCCGGTGTCGAGCCGGCACCGCTGACGGCCTCTCGCACGGTCGAGAAACGCGCTCGTTCGCTCTATCGGGCCGAAGCTCGCCGCTGGTTGAGAAATGCGGTCGCACGCTGTGCCGGGCCGAAGCTCGGCGGTGGTCGAGAAAATGCGCTCGCTTCGCTCTATCGGGTCGAAGCTCGGCGGTGGTTGAGAAATGCGCTCGCTTCGCACTATCGGGCCGAAGCTCGGCGCTGGCGAAGAGATGCACTCGTTCGCCGTGCCCCGGACCACAACTCGGCACAGGTGGAGCGATGCGCTAGTTCCCCTGCCGGGACCACAACTCGTGGCCGAGAGCGTCAGGCGCGCTTGCGCCTGGCGAGCCGGTACTGCGCCGCGCTGACGACCTCGGTGACGCCGATGTCGAGCAGGCCCGGATCCGGCTCCGAGCCGTGAGGGTCACCCGTGCTGCCATGCCACAAGACCGTGTGCGGGCCGCCCGGCGGTGGTCCCCACAGCTCGGGCGGGGTTGGCCCGAAGAGGACGACTGACGGCGTACCGAATGCGGTGGCGAGGTGGGCGACGCCGGTATCGCCGCTGATCACCAGCTGCGCGGCGGCCACCAGCGCGGCCAGTTGGCCCAGGTCCAACGAGCCGGAGAGATCACCGCTCGGCTCCAGCCCGGCCTGCCTGACCACCGCCCGTACGAGGTCGCGCTCGGCGGCCGTCCCGGTGATCACGACCTGACCGTCGGGCGCAAGCCTGCGGGCGACCTCGGCGAATCGCGCGGCCGGCCAGCGACGCGCCGGCGAGGCGGCGCCCGGATGGATGACGATCGAGTCCGGAATCCGTGATCGCCCCCGAGGCTTCGACAACGGCAGGTCGGTCACGTCGACCGGAATGCCCTCCAGGTCGAGCAGTCGCGACCAGCGCAGCACGTCGTGGAACCCCGACTCCCAGGAGGGCCCGGGCACGTCGGGACGCTCCGGATGGTGGTGGGTGATCAAGCGGCCGGGGGAGAGCGCCAGCAACTGGTCGATGCTCTGCGGCCCAGACCCGTGCAGGTTGACCGCAACGTCGACCACGCCCGACGGGGCGGTGAGCGCGCCGAGGTGCGGGGTGGGGAGCAGACGGTCCAGCGACCTGGTGAGTGGTAGCAGCGGCCGCAGGGTTTCCGGCGCCGCCAGGCAGAGTCTGGCCCTGGGAAAGGCGCGGCGAAGTCCCCGGTATGCCGGGACGCCGGTAAGGAAATCCCCGAGCCCGAGGGCTCGCAGGATCAGGACCAAGCGTTGGGTCAGGGCCAGGATCCTTCGGTGGAGCAGCAGACAACCAACTCTCGCACCTCGCAGCCGGTGGGCTGGCTCAGGGCGAAGACCACGGCCGCGGCGACGTCCTCGGGCTGGTTGAGCGTCGCCCCGGTGGGCGGCTTGTACTTGTCCGGCCGGTCGTCGAAGAAGTGGGTGTGCATGCCACCAGGGATCAGCAGCGTGACACCGACCTCACCGGCCGTCTCGGCGGCCAGTGCTCGAGTGAACCCGACCACGCCGAACTTCGACGCGCAGTAGGCGGTGGCGTCGCTGACCGCCTTGATACCGAGCGTCGAGGCGCACGTCACGACTCTGCCGTGGCTGCGCTTGAGGTGCGGCAGGGCAGCCCGGACGACGGCTGCGGTGCCGAGCAGGTTGACCCGGATCACCCGCTCCCAATCCGCGGCCGGGACCTGGTCCAGCGGGCCGCAGGAGTCGATTCCTGCGGCGGTGAAGACGCCGTCGAGCCGGCCGCCGTTGGCGCGAACGATCCTGTCCACCGCCGCTGCGGCGGCCGCGGAGTCGGCGAGGTCCACCTGCTCGTGGGCCACATCGTCCGCCGGAGCCGCCAGGTCGAGGACGAGCGGTGTGCCGCCCGCAGCCCGTACGGCTGCTGCCGCGGCTGCCCCGAGACCGGAGGCGCCGCCGGTGATGAGGACGGTGCCGAGCCTGGTCGGCCGGCCGCTTGCGTCGGTGCTGGCGGTGGTCGGGTTCAGGGTGGTCGTCACGATGCCTCCAGGTCAGGACGAAGGGAGCGGGGGTTCAAGCGGGTCGTGCGCGTTGCTGGTGTCACTGGGCCTCCTGGTGGGTGACTGGTACGGGCTCGTCGTGCAGCCGGGCCGGCCGGGACATCGATGCTGCGTGCACCAGCCGGGTGGTCGAGTGGCCGCGGACGAGCGGCAGCAGCACGACCTCGCCGCCGTGCCGCCGGACGACCTCCGCCTCGGGCATCGGCCGGTTGTGGTAGTCCTCGCCCTTGACCCAAATGTTGGGCCGCAGGTCGGCGAGCAGGGCGGCGGGGCTCGGTTCGTCGAAGATCACCACGCCGTCGACCGCGGCCAGCGCGTTCAGCACCCGCGCCCGATCGTCCTGCGAGACCAACGGGCGGCCGGGGCCTTTGGTCCGGCGGACCGAGGCGTCGGAGTTGAGGCAGACGATCAGCGCCTCGCCCAGGCCTCGGGCCCGTTCGAGCAGGTCGACGTGGCCCGGATGCAGCAGGTCGAAGCAGCCCCCGGTGGCGACGAGCCGGCCGCCCGACCGGCGAAGCTGGGCGGCGAGGCGCAGTGCCGCCTCACGCCCCCGGGGCGGTGCTGTGAGCACGTGCGATCCGGAGTCCGCACGGTCCCGGGCCGGGCTGCGTCCGACGCCGTGCGCGGTGCTCTCGGTGGAGAAGGCGGCCGCCGCGCCGGCTCGTACGTAGTCGGCGGCCCGGGCCACCGCCGCTCGCACCGCGACCTCGACATCGGCGCCATCCAGCAGGGCCGATGTCGCCGCGGCCGCGAACTGGTCCCCGGCTCCGCAGGTGTCCGGGCGGGCGGCCGCCAGAGGCGGCCCCGGCTGCCTGTCCAGCAGTGGGACGACGCTGGTCCGCTGGGACCGGCTCAGGGTCAGGGTCGCGCCGCGGTCGCCGCGGGTCACCGCCACTGCGTCCGCGTGCCACTGGGCGCACAGCCGCAGGCCCTGCTCGTCCGGGTCCGGGCTGCGGCTGAACCGCTGCGCCTCGACCGCATTGGGGGTCGCGAGCCGGCAGCCCCGCACGGGAGTTGTGCCGGCAGGGTGCGGATCCCAGACGACGGGCACGCGACCGGCGAGCCGGGTGAGGCACTCCCGCAACCCGCGGATCGCCGTCATGCCGCGGCCGTAGTCCGAGACGAGGATCGCGCCGGCGCCGGCCAGCGCCTCGACGACGCCGGCGGGCAGGGCCGTGGCCTCGGCCAGCCCGTCGCCGCTGTCCAGGCGCAGCATCGGCTGCGCGGCGGAGATCCGGGTCTTGCACGGGGTGCCGCCCCGCAGTGGCAGTGCCCGTACGTCGACCTTGCCGTGGAGCAGGTCGAGCAGAACGCCGCCGGCGTCGTCGGGCGCCACGGCGGTGACGAGGATCACGTCGCTGCAGGACTCGGCGGCGAGCAGGGCGGCCAGACCAGCGCCGCCCGGCCGGTGCCAGCGCCGGGTGATGTCAACGACGGGCACCGGCGCCTCGGGGCTCAGCCGCTCCGCGGTCCCCTCGATGTCAACGTCGAGCAGCGAGTCGCCGACGACCACCAGTGGGCGCCCGGTCATCTCAACCGCCCAACGAAATCCTGGCGCGATTGTGCGCGCCGACTCATGCCGGCACTCCGAGTGCGTCGTCGAGGGCCAGGCAGAGCGCGTGTACCAGCGACAGGTGGATCTCCTGCACCGTGGCAACCGTCGCCGCCTCCACCGCGATCGCTGAATCCGAGAGCGCGGCGAGGGGATTGGGCGCGGGGCCGGTGAGGGCCCAGACCGTGACGCCCATGTCCAGGGCGGCCTTGGCGGCGGCGATCACGTTCGGGCTGGTGCCGCTGGTGGAGAACGCGACGAGCACATCCCCGGGGCGGCCATGGGCCCGGACCTGGCGGGCGAACATCTCCTCCGGGCCATAGTCGTTGAGGATCGCGGTGGTGGACGACGAGTCGGCCGCCAGCGCGATCGCGGACAGCGGCTGCCGGTCATGCCTGAACTTCCCGACCAGCTCGCCGGCCAGGTGCTCGGCCTCCGCCGCGCTGCCGCCGTTGCCGCAGGCCAGCAGCCGCCCGCCGGCCGCGTAGATTGCGGCAAGCTCCCGCGCCCAGGACGAGATGGTGGTCGCCGCCGGCAGCAGCTCGTCCGCCGCCCGGGCGAGTGCGACGAAATGCCGGCGCACGCCGTCAGTTCCGATGCTCATGGTTCGATGCCCCCGAGTCCCCTCATCCAGCCGCCTCCTCTCGGCGGTGCGCGGCTGGTCCTGCCAGCCCGATTCCGGGCCGCTGCTGCCGGTGCGCGGTGCTGGTGAGCCGTTCGGCCGCCTCGACCACCTGCCGCGGCTTGATCGAGCCGAGGCAGGGATGGCCCTCGATCGGGCAGTTGCGGGCCCGGGTGTCGCGGCAGGCCGCGGTCTGGTCGCCGAGGACGACCGACGGCACCCCGTACGGCGCCCAGTTGCTCGCCCGCACCACGGGGGAGAACAGCGACACCACAGGCGTGCCGACCGCGGCGGCGAGATGGGCCGGGCCGGTGTTCGGTGCGATCGCCACCGCGGCACCGTCCAGCACCGCCGCCAGATGCCGCACATCGAGCTGGCCGGACAGATCCTCGGCGTGGTCGGCGGCGACGTAGCGGGCCAGAGACCGTTCACTCGGCGCACCCGTGACCAGCACCCGATGGCCGGCGCGGCTGAGGGCGGAGACCATGGCTCGACTGTGTGTGGCGGTCGGTCGCCGCGAGCTCACGGAGGCGCCGGGATGGAACACGACGTACGGGTCCGTACCGGTCCAGGTCGTCGCGCTCGGCAGCGGGCGCCGCACGGCGAGCCTGGCGCCGTCGTCGTCGGGCTCGAAGCCGGCCGCCGTTGCCAGCGAGAGCCCGCGCTCGGATTCGGGCAGGTCGGCCGGCACCCGGTGCCGGAGGTCGAGCAAGGAGCCCGGATAGTCCTCGCTGATCGCACCGATCCAGCCGATCCCGGCCATCCGCAGCAGCAGCGCCAGCGGCAGCGGCGACTGGTGGAACGAGGTCAAGATCAACGCCGCGTCGAACCGCCCGCGACGGAGGGTATCGAGCAGGTGCTGGACGAGTTCGCCCCGCAGGGGTTCGGGGTTGAAGACGACCCAGGGCGCCTCGAACTCGATCACCTCCTGTACGCCCGGCAGCAGGCGTGCCTCCTCCAGACGGCCTTTGCCGACGAGCATGGTGACCCAGGAGGCCTGAGCGGCCACCGCCCGCACCGCCGGCCCGGCCAGCAGCAGGTCGCCCAGGCTGTCCAGCCGCGCGACGAGCACGTGCCCGTGGCGTACGGACTTCGGCGCCGGGCCGCTCACGGCAGCCGCCCGACGGTGCGCCGTACGGCCGAGGCGAGGGTCGGAGCGACGGTCGCGAGCACCCCGGCGCGATCGACCTCGGCGAGCCGGGTCTCGCCGTTGGGCACCAGCACCGCGCGGGCGCCCGCGGTGAGGGCCGCGTCGACGTCGGCTCCGGTGTCGCCGATCAGCAGGCAGTCCTCGATCGGCACGCCCAACGCTGCCGCGGCAGCGACCACCATGCCGGGCCGCGGCTTGCGACAGTCACAGCCGTCGGCCGCGTCGTGCACGCACAGCTGCCAGGTGTCGAACGGCCCGAGCAGCGACTCCACCCTCGCGTTCACCTGATCGAGCTCGGCCGGGGTGATCAGCCCGCGGGCCACCCCGGACTGGTTGCTGACCACGCCGACGGCGATGCCGTTGCGGCGCAGCGCCGTTAGGGTCCGTGCGGCGCCGGGCAGCGGCTGCACCGCGGCGGCGTTCGCCAGATAAGGCACGTTCTCGATCAAGGTGCCGTCGCGGTCGAAGAGCACCGCGCGCGGCCGGTCGCGAGAAATCCGGCCGGCGGGCCGCCGAACGGCCAGCTCGCCCCTGGCGCGGTGCAGCAGCGCCAGCGGCGGGATCGCGACCGTTGTGGTCAGGATCGTCGCCACCTCGCGCCGGGTGCCCGGACCAGGCAGCAGGCGTTCGGCCGCGAACTCGCCGGCCAGCAGCGCCCAGAGGGTGCCGGCACCGGTGGCGAGCCGGGCCCGGCCGGCAGCCGCCGCGACCACGGCGGCGCCGGCTGCGGCGACGGTGATCAGGTGCCGGCCCGTACGACCGCGGCCGCCGCCGATCAGCCGGCGCCAGTGCCGGCCGTACTTGGCCCGCAGCAGGGCGTTGTCCGCGTTTCCGGCCTGCGCGATGAGGCTGCTCCGCCAGCCGCCCCGCGGGGTGATCGGATGGGTCGTCACCCGATCTCCCCAGACGATCGTGAAGCCGGCTCGTACGGTCCGCAGGCCGAGGTCGGAGTCCTCTCGGAAGGCGCGCGGAAAGCGCTCGTCGAAGCCGCCGGTGGCCTCCAGGGCGGCTCGCCGGTAGGCGATGTCGGCGGTGATCCACTGGGCGCCCACCAGGCTGGTGGTCCGCCGCTCCTCGTCGGTCGGGCGGCGGCCGACGGGCATCGGGACATGCAGCCACGCCTGCGACGCGCCGACGGTCTCGGGAAGGTCGGCGAGATCGCGGACCAGCCGCGCGCACCAGTCCGCCGGCACCCGTACGTCGTCGTCGAGGAAGGCGACCCACTCGGTGCCAGCGGCCTGCCAGCCGGCGTTGCGTGCCGCGGCGGGGCCGCGGCCGTCGGTCCGTACGACGACCAGCGGCGCCTTCGTCGGCGGCAGCCGAAGGGACCCGACCTGTCCGCCCCGGTCGCAGGCCACCACGATCCGCGCCGGTGCCGGTTCGCCGTCAACGGCCGCCACGAGTTCGGCCAGGCCTGGCCTGCCGATGGTCGGGATGACCACGGCGAAGTCGACCGTCCGCTGGCTCCTAGCCGGGGTCCCCGCGAAGTCGTGGCGCGTGGCGGAGCGATCTCGTGGGGTGGCGATCATGGACGCCGCACCAGGCAGCTGCCGATCGCGAGCGCGTCGATCGGGGCCGAGCCGAAGAGCTCCAGCGCGTCCTGGGGGCTGTCCACCATGGGCCGGCCGGCCGTGTTGAGGCTGGTGTTGACCACGACCGGGATGCCGCTGAGCTGCTCGAACGCGGACAGCATCGCCGCCAGCAGCGGCTGGTCGGACCGGTCGACGGTCTGGATCCGGGCCGTGCCGTCGACGTGGGTGACGGCGGTCAACCGCTCCCGCCACTCGGGCCGCACGTCGTGCACGAAGAGCATGTACGGGCTCGGGATCGGGCCGCGGGTGAAGATCTCCGCCGCCCGATCGAGGCGCACCATCGGCGCCACCGGGCGGAACTGCTCCCGGCCCTTGATGTCGTTGAGCCGCTCGGTGTTCTCCGGCCGGGCGGGGTGCGCGAGCAGCGAGCGGTTGCCGAGCGCCCGCGGACCGTATTCCGAGCGACCCTGGAACCAGGCGACGATGCCGTTGTCGGCGATGATCTCGGCCGTGGCCTTGGCGATGTCCGCGGGCTTGGAGTGGGGCACCCGGGCCGTGGTGAGCACCGCCTCCAGCTCCTCGTCGCTCCATCCCCGGCCCAGTGCGGCGGTCGTCATCGGCTGGATGTCGTCGCCAGCCTCCGCGGCGAGGGTCAGCGCGGCGCCCAGAGCCGTGCCGGAGTCGCCGGACGCCGGCTGCGCCCACACCTGGCGGAACGGGGTCTCGGCCAGCAGCCGGGTGTTGGCGACGCAGTTGAGAGCGACGCCGCCAGCCAGTGCGAGCCGGTCGTTGCCGGTCCGCTGGTGCAGCCAGCTGCACAGCTCCAGCAGCACCTCCTCCAAAACCGCCTGGACGCTGCAGGCGAGATCGGCGTGCCGGTCGTCGAACTCCTCGCCCGGCCGGCGGGCGGGCGCCAGGCCATCCCAGTCGACCGGGTCGGTGCGGAAGCCGCCGTCGCCGCTGGCCCGAACCAGATCCCTGAACAAGGCGGCGTGCTTCGGCTTTCCGTACGAGGCGAGGGCCATCACCTTGTACTCGTCGCTGGAGCGGACGAAGCCGAGATGTGCGGTCAGGTCCTCGTACAGCAGCCCGAGGGAGTGGGGCAGCCGCTGCGCGGCCATGATGTCGAGTTTGCGGTCGCGATACTCACCGGCCAGCATCGAGGTCGCCTCGCCCCGGCCGTCCGCGACGAAGACCGCGCAGTCGCCGAGGGACGGCCCCTCATCGAAGGGCGCGGCCAGCCCCGCCGACGCGGCGTGCGCCACGTGGTGGCGGACGAAGGAGAAGATCTCGGGCGAATAGCCCGGCAGGACGGACTTCAGGAACTGCGGCGCGCGGCGCGCGTAGGTCGTACGGAGGCGTTCCCAGGTCGGGTCCAGCCCGCCCGAATTCGGATCGACCAGCGCCGGGTCGTACGAGTAGGCCACCCCGTCCAGGTCACCGGCCTCGAGTCCGGCCTCCACCAGGCACCAGGCGATGGCGCGCTCCGGCAGCTCCCAGGTCGAGAACGGCACCGCCTTCTTGGCGTGCTTGCGCCGGCTGAACCGCTCCTCCTCGGCCGCGGCCACCGTACGGCCGTCGACGACGACGGCGGCCGCCGAGTCGTGGAAGATCGCGTTGATACCGAGGATTCGCACACCCCGTCCCTTCCTCGGAAGTGCCGGACTCCGCGCACCCGTACCCGGCCGGCCGCGAATCAAAACACCTCTAGGTAACTTGGTCCTCCATGCGCTTTCCGGCTGGCCAACGCCTGACGCGCAGGAAACGGTTGCGTTTCCTGGCTAGCCCTGCGGCCTCGGCGCCGCAGCCGATGCTTGCGGCCTGGTTCATGCCCGGGCAATCGCCGAGCGAGAACCCCCGCGGGCCCGAACGACCTGGGCGTAGGCGTCGGCGGTCGCCGCGGCGACCCGCGACCAGGAGTAGCGCCGCTCCACCCGCTCCCGGCCGGCCCTGCCGTACGCGGCCCGCCGCCCGGGATCGTCCAGCAGCGACGTCACCGCCGCGGCGAGGGCCACCGGGTCACGCGGTGGCACGAGCAGTCCGGTCACCGAGTCGGCGACGGTGTCCTGCAGCCCGCCGACCGCGCTGGCGACGACCGGTACGCCGCACGCCATCGCCTCCAGCGGGACGATGCCGAACGGCTCGTACCAGGGCGCGCAGACCACCACGTCCGCGGACTGCAGCAGGCCGGGCATCTCGAGGTGCGGCACCTGCCCGATCAGCCGGACCCGCCGGGCCAGCCGGTACCTGTGGGCCAGCTGCAAGAGCCGGTCGCGCTCGGGGTCGGCACCACCCTCACTCTCCTGGCCGCCGGCGATGACCAGCTCGGCGCCCGGTATCCGCCGCATCGCGTCGATGATCACGTCGAAGCCCTTGCGCGGCACCAGCCGGCCGACGCTGACCAGCTGGTGCTCGTACCGGCCGGGAGTGCGCCGTGGCCTGCCCGCGCCGGTGTCGGCGACCACGAACTGCTGCACGTCGACGCCGCACGGCACGATCGAGGCCTGCCGCCGCGAGATGCCGAGCCGGCTCAGCTCCAGCACCTCGTCGTGGCAGGTGGCGACGATCCGGTCCGCGGCCAGTCCAACCTCGGTCTCGATCCGAATCCGCTCGCGCGGGCTGGTGTCGGCGCTGCCCTGATAGCGCTGCTTGACCGACCCGAGGGCGTGGTAGGTGATCAAGAACGGCACGTCCAGCCGCCGGCTCACCTCGGCGGCGGCCCAGGCCGACATCCAGAAGTGCGCGTGGATGACGTCGGGCGGGTTCGGCGCGAGCCGCTGCCACAGGCCGTGCGCGAACTCCGGCATGTGCGCCCACAGATCGTCCTTGGGCATCCCGCGCGGCGGTCCGGCCGGCAGGTGCACGACGTCGTAGCCCGTGCTCGTGGTCACCCGCTCGGGGCCGGGCCGGTCACGGCGGGTGTAGACGGTGACGGTGTGGCGCAGCCTGGCCAGGCCGGCGGCCAGCTCGGCGACGTGCACGTTCTGACCACCGGCATCGACGCCGCCGATGGCCGCCAGCGGACTCGCATGCTCTGAGATGAGTGCGACACGCACCGGCGGCTCCCCCCAGATATCGACGCGGCTGGGTGTCGAGTACCCCGGCTCCGGGGGCTGAAACCGGGCGGAATCCTGTTTGGCGCCCCGGGGCGGTGGGCATAGCGGAACGTATCCGTGATCGATTGACACGAGCGAGATTGGAGCTTGAGGTGAGCCAGTCCCCGTACGGGCCGGGTACCGATCCCAATGCACCCGGACCAGAAGACGTCCCTTACCAGAACCCCGAGCAGGCCGGGCAGTCGGCCGCAGGCGGGAGTTATGACGATCTGCCGTCCCAGCCGTCGGACGTCCCGTACGGCACGGTCGAGCAGCCACCGCCGACCTACGGCACCGTGCAGCAGCCGCCCGGTTCGTACACCTCGGTGGAGCAGGAGCCGCCGACCTATGAGACCGTGCAGCAGCAGCCACCCAACTACGAGGCGGTCCAGCAGCAGCCACCCGCGTACGAGACTGCCGGACAGGGTTTCAGCAACGACGACACGTTCGAGCAGGCGGCGCCCAGCTTCGATGTGGGCGTAGCCGGTTCGCAGGACCAGTCCAGGGTCGACGTGGCCAAGGATGAGGCTTCCGCGGTCAAGGACACCGCGAAGGAAGCCGGCGCGAACGTTGCCGAGACGGCCAGGCAGGAGGCGGCCAACGTCGCAGCCGAGGCGCGCTACCAGGCACGGAGCCTGATGGGCACCGTCAGCGACGAGGTACGCAGCCAGTCCAGCACCCAGCAGCAGCGGCTGGCGCAAGCCGTCCACTCGCTGGCGAAGGAGCTCGGCGGCATGGCGTCCAGCTCGAACGAGTCCGGACCGCTGACCGATCTTGCCCATCAGGCGGCACGCAAGGGCGGCGAGATCGCGCACTGGCTGGAGAACCGGGAACCCGCTGACGTCCTGGACGAGGTACGGGCATTCGCCCGGCGCCGGCCGGTGCTCTTCCTCGGCCTGTGCGCGCTGGCCGGCGTCGTCGCCGGCAGGGTGACCCGTAGCGCGGTCGCGGCCAACACGAGCCTGGATTCCCCGTCTGAGGAGTCCCGTCAGCTCGCCGGCGGCGACGGATACGCCTACGCACCGTCCCCGCGGCGCGCCGACAGCATGGTTGGTCCGGACTACACCACCGGCAGTGCGTATGCAGCCACCCCGCAGGCCGGCGGCTACGCCGGCGGCATGGGGACCGCCGGGTCCGGAGCCGACTACGTCGACGGCATCGGGACCACCGAGTCCGCGGAGGGCTACAGCGACGGCGTGGCCGAGACCCCGTACCGCACGACCGCCGACGACTACGCCGCCGAGACCTCGGCCGGCGCCGCACCCGAGTTCGGTTCGAGCGGCTATGCCGAGCAGGAGGGCGCGGAGTCGTACGAAGGCCGAGAGGGGAACCGATGACCGTCCCACCCGCGCCCGCCCCGCGCGAGTCGTCGTCGGTCGTCTCCGCCGCGCGCGAGGGCTATTCGTCGACGCGCCCGGCGATGGAGTCGGAGGACGGCCGGACCATCGGCCAGATCCTCGGCGACGTCAGCCGCGACGTCTCGACCCTGATGCGGCAGGAAGTCGCGCTCGCAAAAGCCGAGCTGCGCCAGTCCGGCGTCCGCGCCGGCAAGGGAATCGGTTTGTTCGGCGGCGCTGCCGTGGCCGGCATGCTCTTCCTGGTGTTTCTCTCCGTCTGCGTCTGGTGGGCGCTCGGCGGCTTGATCGGCCGGGGCTGGTCGGCGCTGATCGTCGCCGTCATCTGGGCGGTCATCGCGGTGATTTTGGTCGTGGCCGGCCGGGCCGAGCTGGCCCGGGTCCGCGGACTCCAGCAGACCGCCGAAACCATGAGCAAGGTGCCGAACGCACTCAAAGGCCAAGAGGAGGAAAACCGATGACCGACAGCAATGACCCGGACCAGATCCGGGCCGATATCGAACGTACTCGGGCCGAGCTCAGCGACGACGTCGACGCGCTCGCCGACACTGCAAATCCGAAGAACATCGCCAAGCGCCAGGCGACCAGGGTCAAGGAGGCCGTGGTGGGAGTCAAGGACCATGTGATGGGCTCAGCATCCGACACGACGGACGGCGTCGCGGGGCGGCTGAGCGATGCCAAGGACAGCGCCGCAGCGTCGCTGAGTGACGCGAGGGACGCAGTCGCGGACAAGGCGGCCGCCGCGGGCGACGCGATCAGCAACGCGCCCAGCCAGGCGAAGGCGAAGGCTCGCGGCAACCCGCTGGCTGCGGGCATGATCGCCTTCGGCGCGGGCCTGCTGGTCTCGGGCCTGATCCCCTCCTCGCAAAAGGAGCAGCGCGCCGCATCCCGGCTCCAGGAGAAGGCTGAACCGCTCAAGGAGCGCGCCACCGAGACGCTGAAGGAGGTCGGGGAGAACCTCCGGCAGCCGGCGCAGGAGGCCGTCCAGTCGGTACGCGACACCGCGGCCGAGGGCGTGCAGAGCGTCAAGGACGAGGGCGTCGCAGCCAAGGAGGACGTGCAGGACCAGGTCCAGCAGTCCAAGGAGAACGTCCAGACCAGCTGACTGGTCGGACACGATCGAGCGGGTGAACCCGCGCCTGTTGTCCCGGCGCGGGCTCACCCGCCCCCAAGAGAGGCCCCCTGGCAATGGCGACCACTGACAGCCGCACCGAGGAGACCGATCCGGCTCGGGCCGATGCACGGGCCGAACGTGTGCCCGGCGGCGAGGCCGAGCGCCCGACCGACATCCCGCCGAAGGGATGGCTCCAGGTCGTCAAGCGGGGCTGGAAGGAGGCCAAGGCCGACCAGGTGCCGCTGCTCAGCGCCGGGGTCGCCTACTACGCCTTCCTGGCCCTGTTTCCGGCGCTGATCGCGATCGTCTCCGTCTACGGCCTGATCGCGGACCCCGGCACCATCGCCGCGCACATCTCCTCGCTGGGCAAGGCGTTGCCCGGCGCGGCGCGGCAGCTGATCACCGACCAGGTGACGGCGCTGGCGAGCAAGCGGGCGACCCTGGGTTTCAGCGCCATCCTCGCCGTCGTGATCGCCTTGTTCAGCGCGTCGGGCGGGATGTCGAACCTGATCACCGCCGTCAACGTCGCCTACGACGAGGAGGAGAAGCGCAACTTCATCAAGAAGCGGCTGCTGGCTCTGGTCCTGACCTTCGCCGCCATCGTCTTCATGGTGATCATGCTCGGTCTGGTGGCGGTGCTGCCGCCCCTGCTCAAGGGCTTCCTGGGCAACGGAGTGATCCGCTGGGTGCTGCAGATCATCGGCTACCTCGTGCTGTTCGTGCTGGTTGCGGCTGCGCTGGCAGTCCTCTACCGGCTTGCGCCCGACCGGGACGGCGCCGAGCTGCGCTGGGTCTCCGTCGGGGCGCTGGTCGCGACGACGATCTGGCTGGTGGCATCGATCGGCTTCTCGATCTACACCGCCACGCTCGGCAACTACGCCAAGACCTACGGCGTCTTCGCCGGTGTGGTGATCTTGCTGTTCTGGCTCTGGCTGACCTCGTACGCGATCTTGCTGGGCGCGGAGATCAACGCCGAGGCCGAAGGCCAGACCGTCGCAGACACCACGAAGGGGCCGGAAGAGCCCCTCGGCCAGCGCGGTGCCGTCAAGGCGGACGCCCTGCCGCCGGACGAGCCGGACAAGCCGGACAAGCCGGACAAGGACCGCTAGAGCTCGCCGCCCGCACCGGCCGGGCTGCTCACCTCAATGTGCGACCGCCCGTTCGGCGCCCGCGCCGGTCAGTGCCCTTACGGAGAGCTCGTCGTAGCGGGCCGCGCTCGAGGTGTCCCTGCTCAGCAGGGTGCCGACGATGCCGCACAGGAATCCGAACGGGATCGAGATCAGGCCCGGATTGCGGAGTGGGAACCAGGCGAAGCCGGCGTTCGGGAAGAGCGACGTGGCGGTACCGGAGACTACCGGTGAGAAGATCACCAGGACCACGGCGGCGATCAGGCCGCCATAGATGCTGCAGACCGCGCCGAGGGTGTTGAAGCGCCGCCAGAACAGGTTGAACAGCAACGCCGGCAGATTTGCCGAGGCCGCCACGGCGAAGGCCAGCGCCACCAGGAAGGCGATGTTCAGCCGCTGGGCGGGGATGGCCAGGGCGATGGCGATGGCGCCGATGACGAAGGCCGCGATCCGGACCACGCGCAGCTCGTTCCTCTCGGTGACCCGACCCTTTCTGATCACGTTCGCGTAGAGGTCGTGCGCGACCGACGATGCGGAGGTCAGGGTGAGGCCAGCGACGACGGCGAGGATGGTGGCGAAGGCGACCGCGGAGATCAACGCGAGCAGGATCGCACCGCCGAGCGTCCCCTCGCCGCCTCCGACCGCCTGGGCGAGCAGCGGCGATGCCGCGTTGCCGGCGGAGGTCTGGATCTGGCTGCCCTTGCCGGTGGGCACCAGGGAGGCCGCACCGAAGCCGAGAACCAGGGTCATCAGGTAGAAGCCGCCGATCAGGCCGATGGCCCAGAGCACGGACTTCCGCGCCGCCTGGGCGGTTGGCGTGGTGTAGAACCTGATCAGGATGTGCGGCAGGCCGGCGGTGCCGAGCACCAGCGCCAGGCCGAGGGACAGGAAGTCGAACTTGCCGACCAGGTCCTTGCCGTAGAGCTGTCCGGGCTGCAGGAACGCCTCGCCCTTGCCCGACTTCGTCGCGGCGGTGCCCAGCAGCTCGGAGAGGTTGAAGCCGAACTTGATCAGCACCAGCACGGTGATCAACACCGTGCCGGCGATCAGCAGCACCGCCTTGACGATCTGCACCCAGGTGGTGCCCTTCATCCCGCCGAACGTCACGTAGATGATCATCAGCACGCCGACGGCGACGATCACCAGGTTCTTCAGCGTGGGGTTGCTCACGCCGAGCAGCAGCCCGACCAGGCTTCCGGCGCCGACCATCTGGGCGAGCAGGTAGAAGATCGAGACCACGATGGTCGAGGTGGCCGCCGCGCCGCGGACCGGCGTCTGGCGCATCCGGTAGGCGAGCTGGTCGGCCATCGTGTAGCGGCCGGAGTTGCGCAGCAGCTCGGCCACCAGCAGCAGGGCCACGAGCCAGGCCACCAGGAAGCCGATGGAGTACAGGAAACCGTCGTAGCCGTAGAGGGCGATGGAGCCGGAGATGCCCAGGAACGACGCCGCCGACATGTAGTCGCCGCTGACGGCCAGGCCGTTCTGAAGGCCGCTGAAGGAACGCCCGCCCGCGTAGTAGTCCGCCGCGGTCTTGGTCTGCCGGGACGCCCAGAAGGTGATGTAGAGGGTGATCGCCACCACGACCACGAACAGCCCGATGGTCAGCCAGCGGTTGCCGGTCGCCAGGGGGACCAACAACGCCGTGCTCATCGTTCGGTCTCCTGGTCGAATTCGTCCTTGAGCTTGGTGGCCAGCGGGTCGAGCGACTTGCGCGCGTGCCGCGCGTAGAGGATCGCGATGAGGAACGTCGATGCGAACTGCAGCAGGCCGAAGACGACGGCGATGTTGATGTGGCCGATGACCTTGGTGTCCATGAAGCCACGAGCCCAGTTGTTGCAGATCACGTACGCGACGTACCAGACCATGAAGGCGATCGTTGCCGGGAACGCGAAGCGGCGATAGCGGGCGCGCAGCTCGGCGAAGTCACTCTCGCGGGCGATCCGGTTGTAGATCTCATGATCGTGTGCGGGAAGCCGATCGGCTTCACTGGATTCGTACGCAGGTGGAGCGCTGTCGACCATCTTTGACCTCCGTAACGGGCCTCGAACGACAAGAGGACCATACCTCTCACTGGTCTGGTCGCGATAGATTCGGCGAGCTGCGCGCGAACGCCCGGGCAGCGCTTCAGAGGTGGATCTCGAGGGCGTCGGTGTCGTCGCCGAGGACCAGCCCGGCATGATCGACGCCCGCCCGCCAGCAGGAGGCCTTGAACGGCAGCATCAGCGGCTCGGGCGCTCGGGCGGAGGAGTCGTAGAGCGCGCCGACCTCGCGCAGCAAGCTGGCCCGGACGTCAGGATCCAGACCGGCTGTCGCTGGCCGGCGCTCGACCATGGCCAGCAGGCCGGCCCTGGTGATCGGCGTCCAGTTGCGGAAGTCGCGCCGCTCGAGATCGACGAAGTACGGGCTCTCGGCGATGGCGTTCACCGAACTGTCGCCGAAGTCGCCCTTCATGGCCTCGGGATCGGCCTGCTGCATCAAGGCGATCAGCCGGCGTACCCAGGGCACGGTGTCGTCGCGGGTGTTGTAGGCGATGGCGAACCAGCCGCCCGGTTTGAGCACCCGGGCGATCTCGGTCAGCGCCAGGCCGGGCGCGAACCGGTGCAGCGTCTGGGACGCCGTGACCACGTCGAAATTGCAGGACAGGTAGGGCAGCGACTCGACCTGCCCGACGACGTGCAGGCGGGTGCCCAGCCGCTGCGGCAGGCTGGCGATGGAGTGAAGGTGGCGGTCGATCCCGAAGACCTCGTGACCGCGCCGGTGCAGCATCTCGGCGAAGGCGCCGGAGCCGGTGCCAAGATCGAGCACCCGGACCGGTTCCGTGCCGACCATCCAGTCCGGCACGGCGTCGGGATAGGGATTCCGACGGCTCCCGCTCATGAGGCAAACTCTAACGGTGCTCGACCCGGTTTCCGATCTTGCTCGGCTCGATGGCGTGCCGTCGGCGGTGGCGAGCGCGCTCGCCGCTGTCGATCTTGTGCTGCGCGATCGGCACGACCGCGGAGTCGATCATGATCTGGTCGCCGCCTCTCTCGTCCGGGCCGCCCGTGCCTCGGCCGGGCTGACCGGGGAGCCGGACCGGTGGCTGCCCGGTGTGCTGCGGCTCTACACCGAACTGGCTGCGCTCAGTGCCCTGATCAGAGTCGCTCCCGGCCAGGCATTGGCGCGGGCGCACTCCCTGGCGGCTCGGGACCTGGTGAGCGCGGAGGAGTTGGGCTGGCTGCGGTCCGAGCCGGGCGTTGCGGCTCGAATGGTGGCGCTGGAACAGCTGCTGACGGGTCGGACGACGGCTTCGGCGGTTCTGCTCGGCGCGGTGGCGCATGCGGAGATCGCGGTGGTGGGGCCGTTCGGGACCGGGGACGGAGTCGTCGCTCGGGCCGTCGAACACATGGTGCTGATCTCGGCCGGCGTCGACCCGTACGGCGTGATCAGCTGCGAAGCCGGCCACCTCGCGCGCCGGGACGCCTACGCGGCCGCGTTGCGGGCGTACCGGGACGGCGGGGCTGAGGGCGTCCGGGGCTGGCTGCTGCACTGTGCCGCCGCGCTCGCCGATGCCGCTGCGCTGGTACGAGGACTCCCGGGCAGTGCCCCGGATTCGGACCTGGCCTCAACATGACGCGGCGCCCGGCGTCATGAAGCATGACTGACGGGCGCCGTGCCTTGCACGTCCTTCCAGGTGACCATGCGTGCTTCTCAACGTGTTGGCCCAGGCAAGCCTGGGACGCAACGACCCGTCGTGGATGGGTGATCGCCGCGTGGGTGCCTGATGGTCGTGCGAGGTCAGCCGTCTCGTCGGATCACAACTGCGCGTGATGCGGAGAATTCCCACATCTCGGGTACTCCTGATCCTCCGAACCGGTCCTTCCTTGAGGCCCATTCTTACCCCCAAGAAGGCGGCTTGAGAAGGGTCACTGGTCAGCCAATTCAGGGCCCTGGCCTGGGGCTCGACGGCAGCTCCACCGAGCCAACCGGTTGTCGGACTCTTTTTCCCCGCTCGGCGCCGGGGTGGGACCTGCGAAGGTCGGTGAGCGGTGCGAGACCGCTCATCCACAGGGTCCGTGACGCAGGTCCCACCGTCCACAGATCTTGGCGGCGCGCGGCCGGTCCAGCCTGGAGTCGGCACCGTCCGAAGCATGCAGACCGTTGAGCGGGTTCCGGCACCCGTCGTGGTGTTCACCGAGGACATCGGGGTGCTGGACCACGTCCTCGCGGGTGCCGCGGTGGCTGCAGTCGAGCCCGAGGTCATTGCCGACCCGGGTGCGCTGCGGGCGGTGTGGTCGACCGCGTCCGTTGTGGTTCTCGGTGTCGATCAGGCGCCTGCGGTTGCCCGGCTGGCGCTCCCGCGGCGGACGGATGTCTATCTGGTCGGCCAGGAGTCCTCCCATGCGGAGACCTGTCGATGGTCGGTGCGGCTGGGTGCCGCCGTCGTGATGCTGCCCGCCGACGGTGCCCAGTTGGAGAGCGCGATGGCTGAAGGAGCCGGGCGGCGGCAGGTTGGCGGCCGGCTGCTTGCGGTCATCGGTGGCTCGGGTGGTGTGGGCGCGTCGACCTTTGCCGCAGCGATGTGCGTCACCGCCGCTCGAGCCGGACAGCGGAGCATGCTGCTGGATTGCGACCCGTACGGCGGTGGCATCGACCTGCTGATCGGAGCCGAGCGGATCCCCGGCTGGCGTTGGCCGCAGTTTGCGAACGCACGCGGCAGCCTGGGCGAGCTCCGCGGCCAGCTTCCAGGCGTCGACGGTGTCGACGTGCTGGCCATGGCACGTTCGGACGCCGCGGAGGTGCCGGTGGGTGTTCCGGGGCCGGATCAGCTCACCGCCGTCATGACCTCCGCTCTGCGGAGTCATGATCTGCTCGTCGCGGACCTGCCGAGGTGTCTGGGTCCCGGTGCGCTCGCCGTACTGCAGCGAGCTCACCTCGTGCTCGTCGTGGTCCTTGCCGACGTCCGCGGCGTCGCCGCGGCGCGGCAGCTGAGCGTCGAGCTGACCAATGCCGCGGGCGCACGCGGAATTCTCATCCGGCGCTCGCAGGCGGGCCGCATCGGCGCTGACGCTGTTTCGGATGCGTTGGGCCTGCCGGTCCTGGGAGTCCTGGCGGAGGAGCCGGCCCTGCGCAAGGGAGCAGAGCGGGGCGACCCGCCGGGCCGCTCTGCGCGGAGCCCGCTCGGCCGGCTCTGCCGGGTGCTGCTGGCAGATCAGCTCGTCCGCGAGGCGGCGCCGTGACAGCCGTCGCGCTCGAACCGCTGCGGGACCGGTTGTCCGGCCTCGACCGGCCGCCCGGACCGATGGATGTCGCCGAGGCCATGCGTCAAGAAGGCATGATCGTCACCGACGCCGGCCTGATTCAGGTCGTCGACGCGCTGCGGCGGGACAGTGTTGGCGCGGGCGCGCTGGAGCCCTTGCTGCACGTGCCCGGGGTCACCGACGTGCTGGTCAACGGCCCCGAACGGGTCTACGTCGACCGCGGCGCCGGGCTCGAGCAGACTGACATCCAGTTTGCGAGCGACGCCGAGGTCCGGCGGCTCGCCCAACGGCTGGCCGCGTTGGTCGGCCGGCGGTTGGACGACGCCTCGCCGTACGTCGACGCCCGGCTGCCGGACGGCACCCGGGTGCACGCGATCTTGTCGAACCTCGCCGCTCCGGGCACCTGCCTGTCGTTGCGAGTCCCGGCGACGCGCCGGTTCAGCTTGGACGACTGCGTGGCCAGCGGTTCGATCGGTCCCGGTGGCGCCGAGCTGCTGCGGCAGATGATCACGGCCAGGCTGGCGTTCCTGATCAGCGGCGGCACGGGCTCCGGGAAGACCACGCTGCTCGCAGCGCTGCTGGCCCTGGTGCCGCCCTCCGAACGGGTGGTGATTGTGGAGGACTCGCGGGAGCTCGCGCCCGATCACCCGCACGTCGTCCGGCTCGAGGCCCGGCCGGCGAACGCTGAGCAGGCGGGCGCGGTGACCCTCACCGACCTCGTCCGGCAGTCGCTGCGGATGCGGCCCGATCGGCTGGTCGTCGGCGAGGTGCGCGGACCGGAGATCTGCGATCTGCTGGTCGCGTTGAACACCGGCCATGAGGGTGGCTGCGGCACGGTGCACGCCAACTCGGCGTCCGACGTGCCCGCCAGGCTGGAGGCGCTCGGTGCCCTTGGAGGTCTCGGCCGGGAGGCGATGCATGCCCAGCTGGCCGCCGCCCTGCACGCGGTCGTCCACCTCAGCCGGACCGGCGGGCGCCGCAGGGTGAGCGAGATCTGCATCCTGCAGCGGGAGGATTCGGGGCTGGTCCGTGCCGACGAAGCGATCCGCTTCGGCATCGATGGGAGCATCCAGCTCGGGCCGGGATCACGGCGGCTGGATCGGCTGCTCGGCCGGTGATCGCGATCTCGCTGGCGCTCGCCGCCGCGGCCGCGTTGCTGATCGTGCGACGCCCGGCTCACGCCACGCTGGTCGCGCGGCTCGACGGGGCAGGGGATGGTCGTAGTTTTGTTCGCCGATTCCGACTCAGCTGGTGGCTGGCCGTTCCGCCGCTCGTTCTCGGTCTGGTCGCGGCGTCCGCTGTTGTGCTGGGCCCGTCATGCGCGGCGGTCGTCCTGGCCGTCGCCATCGCGGCCGCCACGGCCTTCCGGCTCGTTCAGCGCGCTCGCCGGCGACGTCGGGTCCTTGCCGCCCGCCGATCGGTGACCGATGCCTGTGCAGTGCTGGCGTCGCAGCTTCGCATCGGCCGGGTGCCAACGGAGGCTCTGGCCGTCGCGGCTCGGGACTGCCCGGTCCTCGATCGAGCGCGCTCGGCCGCCGAGCTCGGCGGCGACGTGGCTCTCGTCTGGCAGGCGCAGTCGGCAGACGGCGGCTGCGAGGGTCTTGCGGACCTGGCACGAGCGTGGCGGGTGTCGTCGCGAACCGGAGCGCCGATGGCGGCCGCCCTGGAGCGGGTGACAGCCAACCTCGCCGACGACCACGCGCTGGCCGCGACGGTTGCCGCCGAGCTGGCCGGCCCACGAGCCACGGGCAAGATCATGGCAGTGTTGCCCGCCTGCGGCCTTGCCCTCGGCTACGCGCTGGGGGGTGACCCGGTCGGGTTCCTGCTCAGCGGGACGCTTGGTTGGGCCTGCCTCGTCGGCGGGGTCGCGCTGGCGGCCACCGGTGTGCTCTGGGTCGAACGGCTGGCCCGACGGGCCGCTGGGGAGCGCTAGCCGTGTGGCAGCTCGGTTCGCTGACGGTCGTCGCGGCAGGGCTCGCCGGCGTTGCGGCGGCGCTTGCGGTGCGGGGGCCCAGTCCACAGCGATGGCCGCATCACGCCGTGAAGCAGTCGGCATCTGGTCTTGGCCGGCGGCGGATACACCATCTGGTGCTGGGAGGCGAGGGCGCGATTCCGCTGAGCCACCGGCTCGCGGTCACCGTGCCCGCCTGCGGTGCGCTCGCCTTGGCGCTCACCCATGCGGCGATCCTGCCGCGGATCGCGAGCTTGGTGGTCGCCGCTGTCGCCGCCGTGCTCATGATCGCGATCCTGGGTCGGCTGGAGCCGGCTCGGGCCCGGCGCCGCCGGCAACAGTTGATCATGGGTGTGCCACAGGCGCTGGAGCTGCTCGGTTCCTCTCTGGCGGCCGGACTGCCGCTGCGCAGAGCAGTCGAGGTGGTCACCGCGGCCTTCGACGGTCCGGTCGCCGAGGATCTGGGTCGAGTGCTCAGACTCGTCGAGCTCGGAGTTCCGGAGATCGACGCCTGGCGGACGCTTCGTGGCCATCCACAGCTGGGAGCCGCGGCGGTCGATCTGGCCCGATCGGTCGAGTCGGGCACCAGGCTCTCCGAGGCGCTCAATCACCACGCCCGGCTCGCAAGGGCTGAGCGGCGTGCGGCGCTGCAGGTCAGGGCGCGAGCGGTCGGTGTCCGCAGCGTGCTGCCGCTGATGGCGTGCTTCCTGCCCGCCTTCTTGCTGCTCGGCGTCGTGCCCTCGGTCGTCTCGGCTGTCTTCCGGGCGCTGCCCTGACATTCGGCGGTCCCGAGCTCGCTGTCCACAGCCGGCGACGCAGCAGAACCGCGATCAACAGGTGCCGCGGCGGGCGGCCGATCGAGGCCGCTGATCGACAAGGTCCTGAACGCATCCGCCCGGATGCGAGGACCTGGGGCCACAGGCCGCCCCAGCTAGGAGGTATCAGATGTCAGTGGAAGCGATCACCGCGCCGGAGGGTTCGGACGCGGTCGACACCACCGTCGGGTTCGAGCGGGCGACGGAGGGTCCGACCGACGTGGTGGCTCGTCCGCCGGCCCGGCCGTGGCGGCGCGATCAGCGCGGCATGGTGACGGCCGAGTGGGCCGTCGGGATCATCGCGGCCGCCGGCCTTGCCGGGATCTTGATCATCGTCGTGACGCACGGCGCGGTGCGGGACGCGCTGCTGCAGTTCGTCCTGCACGTCGTGCACTTCATCAGCGGCAAGATCTAGGACGGCCGGGGACCGGGGATGATCGGCCGCAAGTCGCGCCCGCCCTCATCCGAGCGCGGCATGGTCACCGCCGAGCTGGCCCTCGCCTTCCTCGCGGCCGCGGCGCTGCTGGTCATGCTCAGCTGGGGCGTCTTCCTGATCACCATCCAGCTGCGCTGCATCGACACGGCAGCCGCAGTGGCGCGGCAGACCGCACGCGGCGACAGGGCAGCGGCGTCGGCTGCCCAGAGCCAGGCGCCGCGCGGGGCCCTGGTCCAGATCCACCGAACTCCGGCTCTGATCACGGTGGAAGTCCGGGTCAGAGTCGGAGCTTTCCGCTGGACGACCGGCAGCGCAGCGGGCGCCGGTGCGGATCTCGGAGCCGGGCTGGGCTCTGTCGAACTGCATGCCTCTTCTCGCGTGGCGCCGGAGCCCGGCGCATGAGTGCGACCCGCATCAGGAGGTGGAGGTCTTGGATGCGATCGATGAGCGCGGTCCGGGTCCGGACGTGCGTCCCGCCGGGGTCGAGCCGTCCCGTGCGGGATGAGCGCGGAAGCGCGACGCTTCTCATGATCGGGATGCTTGGCGTGCTGCTCGCCGCGGGGCTGGCGGTCATCTGCGCCACCGGATACGTGGCGGCGGCACACGCCGCCCGTGCCGCGGCTGACCTCGCTGCCCTGAGCGGGGCGGTGGCGATCGAGTCAGGTGCCGACGGCTGCGCTGCCGCTCGCAAGATCGCAGCAGACAACGGTGCGCGGTTGACCTCGTGTGATCACGTCGGTGACCAGGTCGAGTTCGTGATCAGCGTCGAGGTCGCTCACAAGATCGATCTCGACCTTCCCGGCCTGCCCACCGAGATCATGGCAAGCGCTCACGCAGGCCCCCGGTGATCATGCACCGAACACGCTGGGCCGGGGGGCTGAGAGGTCGAGGTCTGCCGACGGTCCTCATCCGTCCCGTGAGCCAGGTGCGCCTCATCAGGACTCGCGTCGTCCGGCAGGCCCTCCTCGGCCCCGCGGGCCTGGCTCGGCAGGCCCTCCTCGGCCCCGCGGGCCTGGCTCGGCAGGCCCTCCTCGGCCCCGGCCTCGTCCGGTGTCTGCTCCTCGCGGGCTGCCGGCTCGTCCGGCGGATGGGCCGGCTAGGTCTTGGGCGTGATCGTGATCTTGGCGGTGCCGGCGTCGAGATCGATGCCGAGCGGGGCACCGCCGCCGTGCGTCGGCTTGGAAACCAGCATCCTCTGCCTCTCCCTCTCTTCACGCAGATGCTTCAGCCCGGGCTGGAACAGCTCGAAGAAGGTCACCGGGACTCGCCTGGACTCACCGGCCGGCGGCGCCCTCCGCCCCGCCGGCACCGGTCGCTGCGGTTCTGCGCAGAACTGTCGTACGCGATCAAGGACCGCGCGCCTGTCATGGCGTCATTATGGCTCGGCACTCAGCAGGCCGAGGAGCATGATCGTCGCGCCCTTGTCCAGGCCGAGGCTCGGATCAGCGCAGTCGGCGGACACGATGCAGGCGGGACAGCCCCGCTCGCAGTCGCAGCCGCGAACGCGCTCCAGGGTCATGGCCAGCCAGGCGTCCCCGAGCTCGTAGGCACGCTGGGAGAATCCGGCGCCACCCGGTTGCAGGTCGTGCACGAAGACCGTCAGCGCAGAGATATCGGCCTCATCAGCTGGCGGCCCACCCATGCGCTCCGCCCTGCTCAGTCCCGGGCGGGCTCGCCGACGCCGCCCCGGTACGGCCGAGTGGCCGCGAACGTCCCAGCGGTCACACTGGGCGAGGATCGGCAGCAACCCCAGTGCCGCATGCTCCGCACCGTGAGCCCCGGCCGCGAGCTCGGCCAACGAGTGCTCCTCCGCCACGGCCGTCAGTTCGATGGTCCACCAGGCCGCCTGCGTGCTCAGGGTCCGCTCGGGCAGATCCAGTGCCGTCTCGTCCCACACGGTGCCAGCCAGCTCGTCCCTGCGGAGATATCCGGTCACCTGGGAAGTCACAGCCACCTCGCCGAAACAGATGCGACCGGCGCCCGCCGGCCGGCTGGCCAGTTGCGATGTCACGGTGATTCCGGCCCGGATCCGTGGCTGGGTCAGGTATCCCGGCCGGGCCGCCCGCACCATGGCCTCGCCCTCGTCGGCGTGAAGTTCCTCGCACAAGTAGCTGTCGCCACGATGCAGATAGACAGCCCCAGGGTGCACCGTCGAGTCCGCCGACAACGCGTCCAGGGTGCCGAGGACCCGGCCGGTGTCCATCTCGATCACGTCGACCCGCTCACCGGTGCTCGCGCGAAGGTCGACGGCATCGACGGCGCGCTCCGCACGGGTCCAGTACCAGCCGCCTGGCCGCCTCCGCAGCGTTTGACCTTCGACCAGGCGGTCGACCAGCGGCAGCATGGCTGCGCCGAAATACTGGGTGTCCGACTGGGTCAACGGCAGCTCCTGAGCCGCCGCCGCGAGCTGCGGCCCCAGCACGTACGGCTGATCCGGATTGAGCACGACCCTCTCCGCCGGCTCGTCGAACAGCGCGTCGGGATGGTCGAGGAGATAGGCGTCGATCGGATGCCGCCGGGCGACCAAGATCACCTGGGCATCCCGCCCATTCCGGCCCGCGCGACCAGCCTGCTGCCGGAACGCCGCCCGAGTGCCGGGAAAGCCGGAGATGACGACGACGTCGAGTCCGGCGATATCCATGCCGAGCTCGAGAGCGGTCGTGGCCGCCACGCCGTGCAGCGTGCCGCCCTGCAAGTCGCGCTCCAGCTCCCGGCGGTCGGCCGGCAGGTAGCCGGCGCGATACGCGGCGACCGTGCGGTCCGCCGCGCCCAGCAGCCGAAGCTCCCGCTGGGCCTGCAGGGCCACGATCTCGGCCGAGCGGCGGGAGCCGACGAAGGCGATGGTCTGCCGGCCGGCCGCGACGGCCTCCGCCAGCAGCGTCGCGGCCTCGTCATCCGGGTGAGCCTCCGGCTGCCACAGGGCGATCTCGACCTGGCTGCGTGCCGACCGGTCCTCGTCGATCACGGCCACGGACGACTGGTCGACTCCGATCAGGGCCGCGGCTGCCCGCCCCGGGTCACCGACGGTCGCCGACGCCACGACGAACGTCGGCAGGGCACCGTAATGGGCGGCGAGCCGGCGCAGCCGGCGCAGCACCGCTGCCACTTGAGCACCGAACACCCCGCGGTATCGATGCGCCTCGTCGACCACGACGAAACGCAACGTCCGAAGAAAGGGCGCCCAGCGCCGGTGATTGGGCAGCACCGAGCGGTGCAGCATGTCCGGATTGGTCAAGATGTAGCGGGCGTAGTCGCGCGCCCAGTCGCGCTCGCTCGGCGTGCTGTCGCCGTCGAGGGTGCCGATCGGCCAACCGTCCGGACCCAGTTGCGCCGACGCTCGCAGCTGGTCGTGCGCGAGCGCTTTCGTCGGCGCCAGATAGACGGCCGTCTGCGAGCGCCGCCCCGCCGCACCGCGACCGTCGTCGATGGTCGCGGCCACGATGGGCAGCAGATACCCGAGCGACTTCCCGGACGCGGTTCCGGTGGCCAGCGCGACGTGCCGGCCCCGCCATGCCGCGTCCGCCGCAGCCACCTGGTGGGCCCACGGTGCACCGATGCCCGCAGCGGACACCGAGTCGACGATCTCGGGCGGCAGCCAGAGCGGCCACGGCGCAGTCAGGCCGGAGCGCGCCGGGCTGACCCGGACGTGCCGCGCCCGTGAGTCCGCCGCGACTCTCGCCCACCGGGGCGTTGATCCGGTTGGCACATGAACTACGGTTGCACGGGGGTCAGACACGCTCTGGGCTCCCGTCCGTGCCCCCGCTCATCGCAGCGAACCAGTGGCACATGTGGTTAGACTGCGCCGTCGAAGTCCTGGCTCGCATGGGCGCACCAGTGTTTGAGAGGACGTTGTATGCCCGTACTTCCAGCCCCCATGGAAGTCACACTCAGTGGAGTGAATCTGACCTTCGTCGTCGTCGTCGCCGGGATCGCCGTGATCGCGCTCGTGATGGCGATGGTATTCCGGCGCGAGGTGCTGGCGGCCAGCGACGGAACGCCGAACATGCGGTCGATCGCCCTGGGTGTTCAGGAGGGCGCAGCGGCCTACCTGGGTCGCCAGTTCCGCACCCTGAGCCTGTTCGCCGTAGCCGCGTTCCTTCTTCTGCTGCTGCTGCCCGTGCACGGATCGACCGGGACCTGGACACTCAAGATCGCCCGGTCGATCGCATTCCTGGGCGGCGCGACGTTCTCCGGGCTGATCGGCTACCTCGGCATGTGGCTCGCCGTGCGGGCGAACGTACGGGTGGCCTCCGCTGCCCGCAGCGACGGCCGGAACCTAGCCATGCGGATCGCCTTCCGTACCGGCGCACATGTCGGGATGGCAACGGTCGGACTCGGCCTGCTGGGCGCCTCCATCGTGGTGTTGATCTTCCGCGGCGACGCCCCGACCATCCTGGAGGGCTTCGGCTTCGGCGCCGCGATGCTCGCCATGTTCATGCGCGTCGGCGGCGGCATCTTCACCAAGGCGGCCGACGTCGGCGCCGACCTGGTCGGCAAGGTGGAGCAGAACATCCCCGAGGACGACCCCCGGAACGCCGCGACGATCGCCGACAATGTCGGTGACAACGTCGGCGACTGCGCGGGCATGGCGGCCGACCTCTTCGAGTCGTACGCGGTGACCCTGGTCGCCTCGCTGATCCTCGGCAAGGCGGCCTTCGGCAGCTACGGTCTGGTGTTCCCGTTGATCGTGCCGGCGATCGGTGTGATCACCGCCATCATCGGTGTCTACATCACCCGCCCGCGCTCCGGGGAGAACGGCCTGAAGACGATCAACCGTTCCTTCTATCTCTCGGCGGCGATCTCCGCCGTGCTCTGCGCGATCGCGGCCTTCAGCTTCCTGCCCGACAGCTTCGACAAGCTGGGTGTGCCGGGCCTGACCCCTGGTCTGGTCAAGGATCCGCGGATCGTCGCCATCGGCTCGGTGTGCATCGGGATCGTGCTCGCCGTGATCATCCTGTCGCTGACCGGCTACTTCACCGGCACCGAGGACCGGCCGGTGCGCGAGGTCGGCAAGACCTCGCTGACCGGTGCCGCGACCGTCATCCTCTCCGGCATCTCTGTTGGCTTCGAGTCCGCCGTCTACACGGGCATCGTCATTGCCGCGGCGGTGTTCGGCGCGTTCGTGCTCGGCGGCTCGGGGGTCATCGCCCTGTTTGCGATCGCGCTGGCCGGCTGTGGTCTGCTCACGACTGTGGGCGTCATCGTCGCGATGGACACCTTCGGCCCCGTCAGCGACAACGCCCAGGGCATCGCCGAGATGTCCGGTGACGTGCACGGCGATGGTGCGCAGATCCTGACCGAGCTGGACGCGGTCGGCAACACGACCAAGGCGATCACAAAGGGCATCGCGATCGCCACCGCCGTGCTCGCGGCCACCGCGCTCTTCGGCTCCTACACCGACGCCATCCGCGCCGTCCTCGTCGAGAACTACAACCGGTTCACCGACCAGGCCGTCGTCTTCGCTCCGCAGACCCTGGTCGGGCTGATCCTGGGCGCGGCGGTCGTGTTCCTCTTCTCCGGCCTGGCGATCAGCGCGGTCGGCCGGGCGGCTGGCGCGGTGGTCCTCGAGGTACGCCGCCAGTTCCGGGAGATCGCCGGCATCATGGAGGGCACCGGCAAGCCGGAGTACGGCAAGGTCGTCGACATCTGCACCAAGGACTCACTCCGCGAGCTCGCGACCCCCGGCCTGCTGGCCCTGATGGCGCCGATCGCCGTCGGCTTCGGCCTCGGTCCGTCCGCTCTGGCGGGCTATCTGGCCGGAGCGATCGCGGCAGGCACGTTGATGGCCGTCTTCCTGGCCAACTCCGGCGGCGCCTGGGACAACGCGAAGAAGCTGGTCGAGGACGGTCACCACGGTGGCAAGGGCTCTGACGCTCACGCCGCGACAGTGATCGGCGACACCGTGGGCGACCCGTTCAAGGACACGGCGGGCCCGGCCATCAACCCGCTGATCAAGGTGATGAACCTCGTCTCCCTCCTGATCGCCCCCGCCGTGGTCGCCATGTCGCCGCTGTCGACCACGCCCTCGGCATGGCGGTACGCGATCGCCGGCGTCGCGGTCGTCGTGATCATCGCGGCGGTGACCGTGAGCACCCGCCGGCACGTCGCGATCGCCAAGGATCCCGACGACGCAACGCCACCGGCCGGGACCACGACGCCCGACGAGCGTGGGCTGCCGACACCACCGCCGCACCGCCCGGTCGAGCACGACAAGCCCGTCGAGCCCGTCCGGTCGTTGGAGCAGTCGCATCCGGTGGAGAAGCTCAGGCCGACCGAGCGGGTGCTGCCGACACAGCGCCCGGAGCTCCGCAAGTAGCACCTCTGTGGCGCTGGACGAGAACCAGCGCCACGGCCGTCCGATGGCAGACTTGTCGCGATGACAGATCAGCTCGGGCGGATCGACGGCGGCCGGCGCAAGGCCCGCCTGCGGGCGTTGCCGGCAACGCCCAGCGAGTATCAGCAGATGCTCCGCGGCCCGCTGCACCGCTGGTGGTCGCCACTGCTCGCCCTGCTCGTCGTCGTGACCCTCGGCATCGTGCTGCTCGTGGGCTCGCTGGTCCCGATCGTGATCATCGGCATCCTCGAGGGCGTCGCCAATCCGCTGCGGTGGACATTGACGACCACGACGCAGGTCGACAATCTCAGTCCCGCCGGCTTCCTCTACGTCAACCTGTCCTTGATCGCCTTCATCCCGGCCGCGGCCCTCTCCACCTGGATCGGTCATCAGGTCCGCCCGCGCTATCTCTCGTCCGTGCGCGGCGGCATCCGCTGGCGCTGGCTCGTGCGCTGCGCTCTCGTCGTGCTGCCGGTGTGGGCGGTCTACGTCGCGATCTCGCTGCTGGTGGACGTGCCGCACGGTCCGCGGCCGCAGCACTGGGCGCTGTTGATCGCCATGGTCGTGGTCCTGACGCCGCTTCAGGCGGCAGGTGAGGAGTACCTCTTCCGCGGCTGGATCATGCAGAACGTCGGATCCTGGTTCGCCCGGCCGGTGCTGGGTCTGGTCGTCTCGCTGGCCGTTTCGACCGCGGCCTTCGCCGCGGCGCACACCAGTCCCGATCCGTGGATTCTCGGCAGTCTCGCCTGCCTCGCCGTCTCGTCCGGTATCGCGACCTGGCGAACCGGCGGACTGGAGGCAGGCATCGTCCTGCACGCTGTGAACAACGTCACCGCGCTCACCATGGTGATCTTGTTCGGCGGCTGGCAGCAGGCCTTCATCACCCAGACGAGCCGGGCCACCCCGGCCGTGTTCGTGCTGGCGCTGATCGGGCACGGAGTCGCGCTTATCCTCATCCTGCTGCAGGCGAAGCGGGTCGGCATCCAGCGCCTCTCCACGCCTGAGCCGGTGCCGGAGGCGATCTCGTACGCCCCCGCGATGCCGCTGCCGCTGCCACCAGCGCCGCTGGCCCCCGCCCCGCCCAATCGTTAGCGCGCCGCGCGTAACGCCCTGGAGCGCCGGACGGGGCTGCCCAGCGTTCGCACCGGGCACCTCCAGACCCGCAGCCCGTTCCAAAAACGGTCCGGAGCTCGCGGCCCGTTGAGCGGGGTCGTAGAGTATGCGCGCTGGCGTGCGGCATCGGGGGATTGGCGCACGCCAGGCAAAAGACATCGGGGAGGCGGGACGCCTTCCCGGGCTCGCGCCCTGGCCGCGGCGGGGGGAGACCGGGCAGCGACGCGTGAGCTTGAAGCTCGCGCCGGTTCGCGCCTGGGCAGGGCGCACGTGCCGGACCCTGGTAGGGTCGCGACGCTCGCCGGGACGGGGCAGGCTTGGGCAGGCACGACACGCAGTGAGGACGCAGTGGCAGCGAAAGCAGGCAGAAGCCTGGTGATCGTCGAGTCGCCGACGAAGGCGAACAAGATCGCCAGCTTCCTCGGCGACCGCTACATCGTGCAGTCCAGCCGCGGCCACGTCCGCGACCTGCCGACCGGCGCCGCCGAGGTGCCCGCGAAGTACAAGGGCGAGAAGTGGGCCCGTACCGGGGTCAACGTCGACAACGGCTTCGAGGCGCTCTACGTCGTCACGCCGGACAAGAAGGCGACGCTGAGGTCGCTGAAGGACGCCCTGTCCGGCGCCGACGAGCTGCTGCTGGCGACAGATGGTGATCGCGAGGGCGAGGCCATCGCCTGGCACCTGCTGCAGGAGCTGAAGCCCAAGGTGCCGGCCAAGCGGATGATCTTCCACGAGATCACCCCGCACGCGATCGCCGAGGCCGTGGCCAATCCTCGTGATCTTGACGAGGACCTGGTGGATGCCCAGGAGACTCGCCGGATCCTCGACCGACTGTACGGCTACGAGGTCTCGCCGGTGCTGTGGAAGAAGGTCATGCCACGGCTGTCCGCGGGCCGGGTGCAGTCCGTCGCGACGAGGCTGGTAGTCGACCGGGAACGGGAGCGGATGGCCTTCCGCGGCGCCTCCTACTGGGACCTGGATGCGGTCCTCGACGCAGGCGCCGAGGCCGACCCGCCGCTCTTCCCGGCCCGGCTCACCCAGGTGGGCGAGCAACGGGTCGCCCAGGGCCGGGACTTCGACAGCCGTGGCCAGTTGGCCGGCAAGGGCAACGACCAGCTGATCCATCTCGATCGACCTCAGGCCGAGGCGCTGGCCGGTTCCCTTCGCCAGGCCGCCTTCCGGGTCGAGAGCGTGGAGTCCAAGCCGTACGTGCGCCGGCCGTACGCACCGTTTCGGACCACGACCCTGCAGCAGGAGGCCGGTCGCAAGCTCGGCTTCACCGCGCAACGCACCATGTCGGTGGCCCAGGAGCTCTACGAGGCCGGCTTCATCACCTATATGCGTACCGACTCCGTCACGCTGTCCGACAGCGCGATCGCGGCCGCGCGGGCACAGGTGCGGCAGCTGTTCGGCGCCGACTACCTGCCGGACAAGCCGCGGATCTACACCAGCCGGGTGAAGAACGCCCAGGAGGCCCACGAGGCCATCCGACCCGCAGGGGAGAGCTTCCTGACCCCCGCGCAGACCGGGCTCACGGGCGCTCAGCTGCGGCTCTACGAGCTGATCTGGATGCGCACCCTCGCCTCCCAGATGAAGGACGCCGAGGGCCTGACCGTCACGGTCAAGATCGCCGCCAAGCCGGCCACCGGCCCGGACTGCCTCTTCGTCGCCACCGGCAGCACAATCTCCTTCCACGGCTTTCTCCGGGCCTATGTCGAGGCGGTCGACGAGTCAGCCGACGGCCAGTCCGACGACGCGCAGACCCGGCTGCCGGCGCTGGTCGAGGGACAGCCGCTCCGGCCGGAGTCGGTGACAGCGTCGGGCCATGAGACCCGGCCGCCAGGCCGCTACACCGAGCCCTCCCTGGTCGCCAAGCTCGAAGAGCTGGAGATCGGCCGGCCGTCGACGTACGCCTCGATCATTCGCACGATCACCAGCCGGGACTACGTCTTCAAGAAGGGATCGGCCCTGGTCCCGACCTGGCTGGCGTTCGCCGTGACGAGGCTGCTCGAGGAGCACTTCCCCAAGCTCGTCGACTACGCCTTCACCGCCGAGATGGAGGAGGTGCTGGACCAGATCGCCGACGGGCACGCCGAGCGGCTGACCGTGCTCACCGACTTCTACTTCGGTGGCGGCGACCGGGAGGGCCTGCAGCGGCTGGTCTCCGAGCTGGGGGAGATCGACGCCCGCAAGCTGTCCACATTCTCCGTGGGCGGCCCGGACTCCGGCCTGGTCGTCCGCGTCGGCCGCTACGGAACCTACGTCGAGGACGAGGAGGGGCGCCGGGCCAACGTGGCGGAAGACCTGCCGCCCGACGAGCTGACAGTCGATCTCGCCCGCGAGCTGCTCAGCCGGCCGGCGGGCGAGGAGCGGGTCCTCGGCCTTGACCCGGAGACCGGCTACACGGTGGTGGCGAAGAACGGCCGCTTCGGCCCGTACGTGACCGAGCAGCTGCCGGAGGACGCATCCAAGGGGGCGAAGCCCAAGACCAGCTCGCTGTTCTCATCGATGACGCTGGATCACGTGAGCCTGGACGATGCGCTCCGGCTGATGAGCCTGCCGCGTACCGTCGGGCCGGACGTGGACGGCATCGAGATCACCGCGCAGAACGGGCGCTACGGCCCCTACCTGAAGAAGGGCACTGACTCGCGTTCGCTGGACGGCGAGGACCAGATCTTCGACATCACGCTCGACGAGGCCCGGGCGATTTACGCCCAGCCGAAACAGCGCGGGCGTGCAGCGGCGAAGCCTCCGCTGCGCGAGCTCGGTCCCGACCCGGCGTCCGGCCGGCCCATGATCATCAAGGACGGCCGGTTCGGCGCGTACGTGACCGACGGCGAGGTGAACGCGACCCTGCGCCGCGGCGACGACATCGACACGATCACCGGCGAGCGTGCGGCGGCGCTGCTGGCCGAGAAGCGAACGAAAGGGCCCACCAAGAAGGCGCCGCGACGCCGGGCGCCGGCGACGAAGGCCGTCGCCAGGAAGAACGCATAGCCGCCTGTGCGCGTCCGGTCGGCTGGGCCGTGGGAGGGTTGGTCCGTGAGCAAGGGCAAGGCCGGCAAGGGCAAGCCCGCCAAGCATGCTGGCGAGTCGAGCCAGGCAGTCGCGGTGCCCGTCTATTCCAGCGTTGCCCCGCCGAGCACGGACGGATCCGGCAAGCCACCCGGACAGCGCCTCTACGATATGCCGTACAGCGCTACTGAACCGCGGCTGATCAACCCCGGTCTCGGGCTGCACCACCTGGTCGCCCGGGCCGGCCACAACGCCGCGTACGACATCGACGTGACCCTGCTCGACGCGCCGGACTATCGCCTCACCCGGTCCGGTGTGCTGCTGGCCCACCGGGTGCTGGAGGGTCGCGGCGAGTGGTTCCTGACCGCGCCGGACTGGCAGCCGCTGCTGCCGAAGGACCGGATCGAGACCATGGGCCACGCCGAGCTGCCGCAGGAGTTCGCCGACCTCATCCGGCCGCTGCGCCGCCGCGCGACCCTGGGCCCGGTGGCGGCGCTGCGCTGCGAACGGCGAGAGTTCGCCGTCCGCGACGATCAGGGTGTCACGCTCGCGCTGCTGCGCGACGACAAGGTCACGGTCCGCCGCGGTGGCCTGACCACCGCCCGCTACCGCGAGGTCATGATCACTCCGGTCGGCCCGGGACTCAGTTCGGACCAGGTCGCCTGGCTGGACCGGGCGATCACCCAGTCGGGCGCGACGCTGGTGCAGAAGTTCCCCCGGCTCGTCAGCCGGCTCGGCGCCCCGGCGACCGGGCTGACCGACTTCCCGATGTCGCGGTCCTTCGACGCGACGGCACCGTTCATGACCTTCGTCTCTCAGCTGCTGGCGATGCGGCTCCGGCAGATCGTCGAGGCCGACCTGGCGATCCGGGGTGGCGACCGCAAAGCGGCGGAACGGCTGGCGGCCCACGCGGCGCGGTTACGGCTCGAGCTCAAGGGCCTGTCGTTCGTCCTCGACCCGGACTGGGTGGAGGACCTCTACGACGAGCTGGACTGGATCATCCTCGACCCGGACTCGCACGGCGACGGTGATTCGGCCGCGCTGAACAGCGGCCTGGACAACCTGGTGGCCCGGTTGCGCAGCGAGCGCTATCTCGGACTGGTGGACCGGCTGGTCACCGCCACCCGGGCGCCCAAGCTCGGTGACGCGAGCACGCTGGCCACCGGAGAGGTGCTGGCCGGGCTGCTGGACACGGTGGTAAGCAAGTTGCGACGGGTTGCCGACCAGTTGACCATCGACTCGCCGCAGCCGGCCTGGGCCGACGCATGGCGCTCGTACGGGCAGCTGCAGTGGGTCGCCGACCTCGCCGGCCACGTCCTGCCGGCGGAGACCGAGCGGATCCGGCAACGGCTGGCCAAGTCCCACCGACTGTTGAACCAGATCGACAACTACCACCGGGAGGCCGACACAGTGGTCGAGTCGGTGCCCAGATTGCGCCTGCAGGAGGCGTTCGAGGCCGGTCGAAGGTATGAGCGGAACCTGGTCGATGCCCGCTCCGCCAAGCTGGAGTTCCTGGCCCTGTGGTCGAAGACCAAGAAGAAGCTCGACGCGTGACGGCATCCACTCCTGGGCGGTTTCTCGTCTTCGAGGGCGGCGACGCGGTCGGCAAGACGACCCAGGTGAGCCTGCTGTGCGCCTGGCTGCAGGACGCCGGCTACCAGGTCGTACGGACATTCGAGCCCGGCGACACCGAGCTGGGCCGGCAGATCCGCCAGATCGTGCTCAGCCCGGCCACCGGCGAGCTGGATCCGCGTGCCGAGGCCTTGCTCTATGCCGCCGACAAGGCGCACCACCTGGCTGCGGTGGTGCGGCCGGCACTGGCCGGCGGCGCCGTGGTGGTGTGCGACCGCTATGTCGACTCGATGCTGGCCTACCAGGGTGCCGGACGGGTGCTGGAGCTGGACGAGGTCGAGCTGGTGGCCCGCTGGGCGACCCAGGACCTGCGACCGGACCTGACCGTGCTGCTGGACATGGATCCGGACGGCGCGGTGAGCGGCAAGCAGGACAAGGACCGGCTGGAGGCGGCTGGCGACGGTTTTCACGCTCGGGTCAGGTCCTCCTTCCTCGAGCTTGCCAGCCGTGATCCCGCCTGCTATCTGGTGTTGGCGGCGCGGCAGTCCCGGGAGTCGATCGCGGCGCAGGTGCTGGACCGGGTACGGCCGCTGCTCGACAGGCGTCCGAGCGTCGAGCGGATCGCGCGGCCCCGTCTGGATGACCGAGGGAACGCGACTCGCCGCGAGCGAAGCGAGCAAGTCTTTGGCGGGTCGCGTGAGTGAGGGAGGAAGACGGGGTCATCCCTGCGCGATCGCGCGAGGGCGCCAGGCAAGGGCCGTGCCGATGCTGTCGTCGCTGCCTGGCACAGTGGCTCCGTGACCACCGCCGTGCACGCGGGTGTCTGGGCCGAGCTGATCGGCCAGGATCTTGCCGTCGAGACGTTGCAACGGGCCGTGCAGGGCGGCAGCCACGCGATGAGCCACGCCTGGCTGGTCACCGGGCCGCCGGGGTCCGGACGCTCCAACGCGGCTCGTGCTTTCGCCGCCGCGCTGCAGTGCCCGCGCGGCGGCTGCGGCGAGTGCTCGGACTGCAGGTCGGCGCTGAGTGGGGCCCATCCGGACGTGACTCTGGTCAGGACCGAGCAGCTCTCGATCGGTGTCGACGAGGTGCGTGAGCTCGTCCGCAGGGCCGCCATGAGCCCGACGCTCGGCCGATATCAGGTCATCGTGGTCGAGGACGCCGACCGGGTCACCGAGCGCGGCGCCGACGCCCTGCTGAAGAGCATAGAGGAGCCGGCCCGGCGCACCGTCTGGCTGCTGTGCGCGCCGACTCCGGACGATGTCGTCGCCACGATCCGCTCCCGGTGCCGGTTGCTCACCCTGCAGACGCCGAGTGACGCCGCGGTGGCGCGGCTGCTTGAAACCAGGGATGGAGTGGCGCCCGACCTGGCGGCTTTCGCGGCGCGCGTCGGGCAGGGCCATATCGGGCGTGCCCGGGCGTTGGCGCTGGACGAGGAAGTACGCCGCCGCCGCCGTGAGGTTTTACAGATTCCCGGTCGATTGCGCGGACTCGGCGCATGTTTGGCGGCTGCGGCTGATCTTGTGGACGCCTGTACGGAGGAAGCGGCCGCGACGACGGGAGAGTTGGATGGGAGAGAACGTACGGCATTGGAGGAGGCGCTGGGATTTGGCACCCGCGGGGCGAAACCTCGGCAGGCGCAAGCCGCGATCCGAGAACTCGAGGAACAGCAGAAAGCCCGGGCGAAACGCATACAAAGGGACGCCATAGACCGCGCCATGACCGAGCTGACAGGCTTCTATCGCGACGTGCTGAGCGTCCAGACACGATCCGGCGCCCCCCTGGTGAACGTGGACCTGGAGGCTCAGATCGCCGTGATGGCGCGGAAATCGACGCCCGAGGCGACCCTGCGGCGGATCGACGCGCTGCTCGGCTGCCGCGAGGCGCTGGAGGGCAACGTCGCGCCTTTGCTTGCCGTCGAGGCAACTCTGATCAGATTGGTCGAGGCCTGATTTGACCTGACAACAGGCCAGCCGGACGAACTGAAGGCGCACAGAATTGGCTCAATCTGCACTTTCATTTCTGGCAGAAGTTTTAGTATGGTAGTCCTCGGGTTGCCGGAGGGGACGAACCCCCGAGCGTTCTCTCCGACAACCTTGCCAAGTTTTTTCGACAGCCCGCCAACCGGCCGGGCTGTTTTCTTTTTGTGATGGACCTAGTGGGACCACCGATTGAACGATCGGGCCGTTAGCCTCGGCACTCCGGCTTTGGCAGCTGAATGCATTGTTCGGCTTTGCTTGTGCCGGTAGTGGGAGTTGGCCGGCCTCGTCGCCCTGCATGCGCAGCGGTGAGGCTCGACAGATGACGGCCCGCCGGCCGCCTCCGGATCGCAACGTACGAGTGAGACAACGGGTTGCGTGGGTCCTGGGGATAGGTCTACGGTGTTGCCCGGCCTCGTATCCAATTCGTTATCAACGGTGTGGAACAAGGTCACAATTTGGGGGAGGAGCCACCGCCGCCGGATGCAGTGGTGGAGACGCGCGTCCGTCATGCCGAGCTTCGCTGGGGCGGACGCCCAGCCGGGAGGGTCTCGGGCGCCAGCGAAGGCGGAGGAACCAACGGGGGTCAGCTCGCATCGGGAGTGAGCGCCTCATGGGGTGAAGCAAGCCGGGCGCGGCCAGTAATGCCGTCCTGGATGCCGGGCACCTGACAGCCCGAACCCGTCAGCTGACTTCGCAGGCGCACGTCAGGGAGGGATTGAAACGCTTGTTGACGTCGAGGTTGATCCGGCGTGCCCTCGGGGCCGCCGCGGCAGCTGCACTGACTCTGGGGATCGGAGCAGTCGCAGCCGCGCCGGCTGACGCTGCGAGCACAGTCTGGGACAAGGTCGCCCAGTGTGAGAGCGGCGGCAACTGGAAGATCAACACCGGTAACGGCTACTACGGTGGCCTGCAGTTCTCAGCCGGCACCTGGAACGCGTACGGCGGCAAGGCCCATGCCAGCCGGGCGAGCCTGGCCACCAAGGCCGAACAGATCGCCATCGCCCGACGGGTGCTGGCCGGCCAGGGTCCGGGTGCTTGGCCGGTCTGCGCACGTCGCGCTGGTCTGACCAAGAGCACCGGCCGGGCCGACCGGCACGCAACGCCGGCCACCAACCCAGGCGCAACCGTGACCAAGCCACCGGCTGCCATCAAAAAGGCGGTCGCCAAGAAGCAGGTGGTCGCCAAGGTCGCCGGCGTAAAGACGATCAAGGTCAGGCGTGGCGACACGCTGGCCAAGATCGCAGCGCGCTACCATGTGGTTGGTGGCTGGAAAGGCCTGTGGAAGCTGAACTCCAAGACCGTGAAGAATCCCAACTCGATCTTCATCGGCCAAGTCCTCAAGATCAGATAGACGTACCGGCGCGGGTGGGTCCCTGCCCCCCAGAACGCCCACCCGTGGAGGCCCGGCAGACCCGCATCTGCCGGGCCTCCGCTGTATTTCGGGAGGTCCGTTCGCGCAGATCGCGCACATTGGCTCTGCCTTCCTCAATCCTTCGTGAAACCCGCCCACAGACGCTCGCTTCGCTCGCGGCGGCTTTCACTCACTCAAATCGGGCTGTACCAGTGCGGGGGACGACCCCCGCACCCCCGCAGGGAGCCGCGCGATCTCCCGACGCTCACGGACCTCTGCTCGCTCCGCTCGATCGGGGTTGATCGGATGCGAATCTCCCCCCGACACGGTGTCGCGCCGTTAGGCTGACAGGCATGGGTCGGGTGATGGCCGTGTCGTTCGAGCGGTACGGCAGGCTCTATTACCTGGACCCGGGCGAGGAGTCGTACGCGGTCGGCGATCGGGTGCTGGTGCCGACCGACTCCGGTACCGAGGTGGCCGAGTGCGTCTGGGCGCCCGAGTCGGTGGCCGACGATCCCGAGTTCGCGGCCCTGCCGGTGTGCGCGGGGAGGGCCAGCCAGGCGGCGCTGGACCGGGATGCCGCCAACCGCCGGAAGCGGGCCGAGGCGAAGCTCGTCGCCAAGCGGCTGATCAAGAAGAACGACCTGCCGATGAAGGTCGTCGCGGTCGACTACCTGGACTCCGGGGCCGAATTCGACCAGCTCGTGGTGATCTACTTCAGCGCGCCACACCGGGTCGATTTCCGCATCCTGGTAGGGGAACTGGCCCGGAGCCTGCGGGCCAGGGTCGACCTGCGCCAAATCGGTGCGCGCGACTCGGCCCGGCTGATCGGTGGTCTGGGCAACTGCGGCCGGGAGCTGTGCTGCGCGACGTTCCTGAAGGATTTCGAGCCGGTCAGTCTGCGGATGGCCAAGCTGCAGGACCTGCCGCCCAACCCGCTGAAGATCTCGGGCGCATGCGGGCGGCTGATGTGCTGCTTGAAGTACGAGCACCCGCTCTACGCCGAGTTCGCCCGCCAGGTGCCAGCGGTCGGGCAGCGGGTGCGCCTCGAAGAGGGCGAGGCCACGGTTGTCGCGCACCAGGTGCCCGCCGACTCGGTGCTGGTTCGAATGAACGCCACCGGCACGATGATGAGCTGCTCGCGGGCGAGCGTCTGCGGCTCACGGCACGCGTACGACAGCCGCGGGCCGGCCGGCACGGACGACCCGAGCTCGAAGACCCGGCGCGGCCGCCACTAGCCCGAGCCGCGCCTAGGCTCGCGACGTGCCCGGACCTTCGCGGAGCCACTCCCGGCTGGGCCTGCGCCTGCTGGCAGTCCTGGGCGGCGCCGTTCTCGCTGGCTGCTCCGCCCTCGGGTCGGTCCAACCCACCCCCTCGGCGTCGGTCACGGCGGCCTCGAGCAGTCCGAGCGCCTCCAGCAGCCCGAGCGGTTCGGTGGAGGCGCTACCGGCAGACGGCCGCCCGCTGCAGCCGATCCCGTCGGTGAAGCCGGCGGGCTTCGTCGATCCACCGCCTGGGCACGGACTTCGCCGCTATCGAGGGCAGCGCCTCACCTGGACCTCGTGTCTGGATGGGCTGCAGTGCGTCGAGGTGCGTGTGCCGCTGGACTACAGCCGGCCGGACGGGCAGGCGATCACCGTCGCGCTGGCGAAACGGCCGGCTACCGCCAGCCGCCGGCTGGGCACGCTCTTCGTCAATCCCGGCGGGCCCGGCGGCTCGGGCATCTCGCTCGTCCAGGCCTTCCGGGGCGGCGGCCTCGGCGAGTACGACGTCGTCGGCTGGGATCCGCGCGGTGTCGGCCGGTCCACTCCCGTGCAGTGCTTCAACGGCGCTGATCTTGATCGCTACCGTTCGATGGACAACTCGCCGGACGATGCGGCGGAGACCACGGCGATGATCAACGAGGCGCGCCGCCTCGGCCGGTCCTGCCTGCAACGGTCTGGGATCTTGCTCGAGCACATCTCGACCGCGGAGACCGTGCGTGATCTTGACCTGCTCCGCAGCCTGGTCGGCGATAGCAAGATCAACTACCTCGGGTTCTCGTACGGCACGGCGATCGGCGCCGGATATGCCCAGCTGTTTCCGGCGCGGGTCGGCCGGATGGCCCTGGACGGCGCGGTGAACATCTCCGGCAGCGAGATCGTGCAGGGCCAGGGCTTCGAACGAGCAATGCGGAACTTCGCCGCCTGGTGCGCTGACCAGCACTGTTCGCTGGGCAGCAGCAAGGATGCGGTCTTGCGCACGATTACCGGGTTCCTGAGCCGGCTGGACAGCGAGCCGATCATGGTCGGCAGCCGGAGTCTGACCCAGCAGCTCGGCGTCACCGCCACGGTGTTCCCGCTCTACGGCCAGCAGCAGGAATGGGCGGTCCTCCGCGATGCGCTCGTGGCAGCCGTACGTGATCATGACGGCTCACGCCTGCTCCGGCTGGCCGACCAGTTCGACGAGAGGCACGCCGACGGCACCTTCGGGCAGAGCCTCGTCGCCTTTCCAGCGATCCGGTGCCTGGACTCCTCGGCGACCAGCGTCCGGGCCGCCATCCGGCAGAACGCGGCATTGATCAAGAAGGCGCCGATCATCGGGCCGTTCTGGGGCCCCGACCTGACCTGCCCGCTCTGGCCCGTGCCACCGGCGCCGGCCCCGCCCAAGATCACCGCGCGTGGAGCGCCGCCGATCGTTGTGGTCGGCACGACCGGTGATCCCGCGACGCCGTACGAGTACGCCGTCGGCATGGCACACCAGCTCGACTCCGGCGTGCTCGTCACCCTGCACGGCGTGGGCCACCTCGGCTACGGCCAGAGCCAGTGCGTCCGCGACATCGTCCGGAGGTATCTGGTGGACGGCACCGTCCCCGCTGACGGTACGAGCTGCTAGCCCGGCTCGCTATAGTGGGCGATCGTGCGTACGGGTCCGACGGCTCGTCGTACTCGCCGCCTTAGCTCAGCCGGCAGAGCGACGCACTCGTAATGCGTAGGTCGACGGTTCGATTCCGTCAGGCGGCTCCAGCTCTCACTAGGTGAAACGCCTCTTCGGGAGTTTTAGCAAAGGCTCGCGTGGCGCCATACGTGGTGCGAATCGCTACAGTGTGACTGTGGCGAGCGCGTCTCGGGGTCGCAGCCGGACCCGTGGTCGGGTCGAGCGGTTGCCCAGCGGATCGCTTCGGGTCAGCGTCTACGCCGGCATCGATCCAGTGTCGAAGAAGAGGCATTACCTCGTCGAGACGGTGCCTGCCGGGCCGTCTGCGGCCCGGGACGCCGAGCGGGTGCGGACGCGGCTACTCAACCAAGTCGATGAGCGCCGCAACCCTCGCACGAAGGCGACGGTGAACCAGCTGCTTGACCGCTGGCTCGAGGTTGCAGAGATGGAGACGACCACTCGCAACAGCGCGGTGGGAAGGCTGGACCGGCACGTGCGACCGGTGCTTGGCACCGTTCCACTGAGCCGGCTCGACGCCGAGACTCTTGAATCGCTCTACGCCGAGCTTCGCCGATGCCGGCAGCGCTGCGGCGGCCGCCGCCAGGCGGGACACACCTGCCGGCCGCTTGCGCCCGCGACGATCCGGCTGATCCACGCGAACCTCAGCGCGGCGCTAAGTAGCGCGGTCCGGTGGCGCTGGCTGGCGGTGAACCCCGCCGCGCAGGCCGCGAAGCCGACGGTGCCCAAGTCGGATCCACAGCCGCCGAGCGGCGAGCAGGCGGCTCGCATCGTCGTCGAAGCCTGGAAAGACCCGGACTGGGGCATGCTCTTGTGGCTCGCCATGGTGACCGGGGCGCGCCGTGGTGAGCTGTGCGCGCTGCGGTGGGACCGCCTCGACTTCACGACCGGTGTGCTGCAGATCCGCACGAGCATCGCCCAGCAGGGCACGATCACGTGGGAGAAGGACACCAAGACGCACCAGCAGCGTCGGATCACCCTCGATCCGCAGACGCTGGCGTTGCTGAGGACCTACCACGCTCGCCGCGTCGAGATGGCGGCTGCGGTCGGAATGGAGCTCGTCTCGGATGCCCGGATCTTCTCGCCCGTGCCGGACGGCAGCGAGTGGGTCAACCCCGATACCGTCGGCCAGCGCTACACCCGCATGTGTGCCCGGCTGGGCTGGGACATGCATCTTCATCAGCTCCGGCACTACTCGGCCACCGAGCTGATTGCCGCCGGAGTGGATGTGCGAACTGTCGCCGGCCGACTCGGCCACGGTGGAGGCGGGACCACCACGCTGAAGGTGTACAGCGCGTGGCGATCGGAGGCGGACCAGCGCGCCGCAAGCTCGCTCGGATTGCGGATGCCGGCTATACCTATCGAGGTTGATCCAGCGACGCCGCTGAACGGCCCGTCGCGGGATCATGACGACGACGGAAGCCCGCATCGGCAGATCACTGCTGACCTACGCGGGGCGATCGCCTGCGGCGCGTTTCAGCCCGGCGATGTGCTGCCCACCCTGACGGAGCTTGCGCAGCGCTACGAGGTGGCGACCAGCACGGTTCACCGCTCGTTTGCCGCCCTGAAAGGCGCTGGCCTGATCGAAGTCGGGCGTGGGAAGCGCGCCGTCGTCTCGCCACGGGCGGATTGACCCACTGGTCGTCGACGTCGACGTCGGCATGGGCGCGCGTTTCGGCAAGTCCAGTTGGCCCAGCTGCTTCAGAGTGCTACACATGATCGCCGTGACTCCGTGCCGGAGAGCTGGCCTGGCTTCAACACTGCCAATGACTCAAGAAGCGGTGGGGAGGTCGTCCAATACATCCACCACCCTGTCGGCGTACGCATCGGCAGACGGTTTGACGAAGTCCGCACGGAGTCGGGTCCAAGCCGGGAGCGCGATGATCGATACGACAATGGGAAGGGTCAGCGGTACAGCGTCACGCCAGTCTCCGAGCCAGCTCAACAGGACCGACGAGCCGAGGCACAGCACGACGACTACAACTGCACACATGATCGCGTACCGCTTCAATCCGAAGAGGTTGCGGGCGTACCCGTAGTTTCGATTCTCGGCCCCCACCAGGCGGGCACTTGGATGGTCGCGGAGTTTGCCAACAATGCGTTTCATCGCAGTGTCGTACTCAACATCAGCCGCTAGCGGATCCATCTGCTCCTGAGACTCACCCGGCAGGCGGAGTCCACCGCCGAGGACACGCTCCACTTCACGGTGGCGCCGGCTGATCTCTCCCGCACTGTGATTGTCCCGGTAGCGGAGCCGGCTGGTTGTCGGCGCCCCTCCCCACCGGGCAAACAGCAGCGCCTGCGCCCGGAGACCAGCCCGCCGTGTGGCCAGCGCGGTGTATGAAGTCAGCCCCAGGGCGAGGAGCGACCATAATTTCTGTCCCCCGGGCAGGAGCGTGAGATACGAGAGACCGAGCGCGAGGGCCGGTGCGGAGGCGACCAGTGCAGGGGTGACTCGGGTGCGGAAGGAGTACAGGTCCAGCCCCGAGATCAGGTCCCTAGTCGTCATCCTCGGCCGCGATCGGCACTGGGGTGGCTGCACTCCACCACCGAGGCGGAGCGTCGCTGGAGTGATGCAGGAGCTGATGGCCCTCGGTGGCGTAGACGCTCAGCCCGCGCCGTTGCAGCGCGTTCGTTACCTTCGGCGACGGATGCTTCGGGTCGTTCTTCGCGGAGCTGACGAAGGAAGTGATGTTGCGACGATTCTCGCCCGGCTTGCCGAACATTCGGTTGAGGAGGCTGGGGGATAGGTTGTGGTGGCTGCCGTGATGTGGTGCATGGAAGAAGCCGAGGGACCAGTCGATCAATTGCGGGTTGACCAGGCGGTCGTATTCATCCCACGCGGCGTCCAGGGCGGGGATGCCGGCATCGCCGGTGAAGATCATCCGTTCGTCGCTGTCGCTGGTCAGGAGTGTCACAACGGACGAGTTGTTGCGCGGGCCCGTTTTGCCGTCCTCGCCGAGGGTTTCCACCGGCATGTATGACAGCATGCGGTCGAAGAGCGACGCCACCCCGGCACTGAGCCGCTGCCGGAGGATGGAGAGAACAGCGCGGCGGTTAGCCTCTTCGGACTTCACTTCGTTGACATGTGCTGCCAAGAGTTCTTCGTAGTAGTCCTCGGTCGGACCGAGTATCCGCAACTGGCCGCCGAAGCGGGTGAGCCCGGTGAACGGCTCGCTCACCCGGACCCCCTGGTCCTCGGCCAGGCCGATGACGGCGTCGATGACCTCGATGTTGCTGACTCTGGCGAAGTCCGGCGTGTGATTGTGCGGCCGGTGGATGAGCAGCTCCCCGACGGTGAGCTCCTCCAGCACCGTGGCGAGTCCGTTGATGTGGTCCTGGTCCGGGTGTGTGGAGATCACGAGATCGACCCAATCGGTGGCGTACCACTTCCGGATGTGCTCGACCACCGCCTCGCCGGTGTAGGAGTAGCCGCCGTCGATGACGACGACTCGCCACAACTCGGTGGCCGATTCCGTGAAGCGAACGGTGATGGCGTCACCACTCTTCGAGCCGAGTTCCCCGGTTTGTTCGATGGGTAAGAAGTCGATCTCGTACACAGGTCTTTCCTCCGCGAGCTGTCAGCTGGAGCGAGGCAAATCGCCGCTCCGACAATGGAAGGCGGCCGGTGGCCGCGATCGACCATGGTGGCCGAGTCAGATGTGGATGTCAAGCGGAGCCAACGTCAGCGACCCTGACATTAGCGCAATCACAGCTCCGGTTGGCCGTGCGCTATACGGTCAGCCCGAGATTGACCAGACGGAAGCTCATCGCCTGCTCGCTCACCTTGAAGCGGGCCGCGAGCCGACGGCTGAGATCCTCAGGTGCGCTGATCTTGGACGAGGCGGCAGCGCGGATGATCAGGTCTTCCGGCATAAGCAGGGCTGCGGCGAACGCGTTGGCCTCGATCTCCTCTCGATTGGTCGCAGCTGCCGATTCCGGATCGCGCATGTTAACCCGGACGGCCGGGTCCAAGATCAACGGCCGGCCGCGATGGAGCCGCAAGTGGCCAAGCTCGTGCGCCACGGTGAATCGCCGCCGCACGGGCGCGTGTCCCTTGTTGACCCCGATGGTGGTATGGCCGGGCTCTCGTATGAGCATTCCAGATATCGAGGGTTCCATCACGGTGTAGACCAGCGAGGCACCGATCGCTTCCGCGATCTTGGCTGGGTCGATAGGCTCCTGGCCGACATTTAACGATCTCAATAACGAGCGAGCCACGTCCTCAGCACGCCGCGACGTCATGATTTGGTGGCGACACGTCGGTGGCTTCGCTGAAGCACCCGCTCGACAGCTGCGCGGCTTTCGATTGACAAGGGCAGCGCCTCAGCTCCGACAACGGTCTCAGGTACTAGGTCAGTGAGACGGCACGAGAGCGCTCGTGCGATCAGCACCAGTGAGTACAACTGCGGCGATTGTGTGCCGCGTTCTATGTTCGCGATCGACCCGCGCGACAGAGCCGCCTGGCTTGCAAGCTCATCCTGAGTCAGTCCTTCGGCGTCGCGGCGTTGTCGAATATTTTGACCTAGCCGGCGAGTGAACTCATCTTCCTCAGCTGACCGAACCGCTCGATGCTTCTCTAGCACGTCAGGCTCCCTGTCAACCATTTCACCACTCTAGGCCAAGTACTTGCGTCACGAGGAAAGTTGCGGTTGTCGACATGAGTCCACGCAACGGCTAGTCAATCGTTCGGGAGTTTGCAGGTGCTGCAGCGACTCTCGGCCTATCCGATAGAGGCCGCGGGCAGCTGCGGGTCTTGCCCGACGTCCTGTCGTCCCGCGACCGTGGCGATCCTCCGGGCTGAGTTCAGAACGCGTCCTGTTCTCCACCACGCCGGCTTCCTGACCGGTCAGCGGAGCATGGTAAATCGGCACTGACCTGACTCGCGGCACCAGCACCACCGACATGACGTCCCACGGATCGACTGATGCCCTCAGCGCACTGATCGGGTGCCGTCGCCGGCCGTGGCAGTAGCTGCAGTCTGGCAACAAAGGCGTCGCCGAAGTCATCGATTTCAGACTGAGAGCGGGTCCTTGAGGCAAACCACCTCATACCACAGAGTGGAAACCCCGACCCGGAAAGCGTGGGTCGGGGTTGCTGTGTCTTGTCAGGCTTTCCCCTTCTGGGCGGCTCCATTGTGCCCGACCGGCCGGGGCCGGCAACCCCCCGGCTACGCCGCCCTCCGAGAACTTTTCGGCCCTACCGGGTGCGCTCACTCCCGTTCGCCCGAAAACTTCCCTCCGGGTTGACAGGGGGGTGCCTGCCCCGTCCTTGCCGGGCAGCAATTCCGACGCCCAGAAGGGCGAAAGAACGGGCGGGCAGAACCAAACAGGACCCGCACCACCCACTCATCTCAGGAGGTTTGTCATGTACAGCACGGTCACGTTCGAGGGCAATCTGGCCGCCGACGTCGAGGTCAAGGAGAACAGGTCCGGCGGCGTCTACGTCGACGCCGTCGTCCTGGTGAACCAGGGCAAGGACAGTACCGGCAACGACCGCACCCCGACCCGCTGGCAGCTGAGGGTCACCGGCCGGGCAGCGGAGAACGCCGCCAACCTGCGCAAAGGAGACCGGCTCCTCGTCACGGGCTCGGTGGTGACTGACTCCTGGGCCGACAAGCAGACCGGCGAGATCCGGTACGCCACCCGGGTCCTGGCCCAATCCGTCGGGGTCAGCTTGACGTTCGCCCGAGTCACCGGCATCGCGCGCAACGCCCCCGAACACCCCTAACCCACCATCCCGGGGTCCCGGCCACACCGCGAACCGGCCGGGACCCCACCCCAGCCATTCATCACCCATCCGCAGCACACACCGTTGAAGGAGCACCCCATGTCCCGTGAGACTCTCGCTTATCTGAACACCCAGACCCTGATCGGCTACACCTCCAAACGTGGTCAGGCCTGGCACTATCGCGCCGACCACCAAGGCAGCGAACCCAACCACTACACCGACGCCGTCCCGGTCGCCGACATCCGCCGCCGCCTGTTCTGCTGGACACCGGTCGAGGCCGAGATCCAGGCCGTCACCATCGACCCCGACGGCGTCACTACCTATACCGATAGGACGCGCAAGGCGATCGTGCGGCCGGACACCGGCGCCATCCTCGGGATCTTCGGCACCGGCTACAAGGTGCACGACTACAGCCAGTGGCTGATCGACAACGTCGAAGCCATTCTCGATGCGGATCTGCAGATCGGGTCCGCCGGCCTGCTGCGCGGCGGGGCGGTCGCCTGGGTGCAGGTCGAAATGGCCGACACCCTGAGCGTGGCCGGGGCGGGTAGCTCCGGCGCGTTGCCGCGCCGGAGCCCCCTCAGAACCGGACGTGCGAGTTGTCCCCGCATCCGGCTCAAGCAAGCCCGGTGGCGCCGCCGGGGGTTGCTGAGCGGCCGTTGCACCGTGTGATCTTGCGGGCGCAGTGGGTGTGTAAGAGGCGTGAGGCGTTCGGACCGTTCGGCGGTGCGGGTTGCTGGTCGGCGGTGATCGCCTTTCGGCGGATCGCCGCCCGGACCGCGAGGATCCACTGTTCCCATTCCGTCGGGGACTGTGGCTCGTGGTCAGCGTGCAGGAGCAGCTGATCGCAGAGGGGGCAGCGTCCGTGCTGGCGTTCCAGCTGGATGAGGCCCCATCGGCCGATCGGTGGTGTCCTGCGCCGCTTGCGCGCCGCCCAGTAGTCGGTCAGGTTCGGATCGTCCGCAGACGCGAACCCGTCGACCATCTGGTGTCGAACGATCTTGGTCCAGGCCGTCTTGGTGAGGTAGGCGCCGCTGTCGCGGTCACCGAAGACCCACCGGTCGGACCTGGCTTTGTTGAACATGCCGTAGTAGCGGGCGATTACCCAGTTCTTCGGCTTGTTCCGGTGGGTCCGCACCGCCCATTTGAACGTCAGCCACCACAGGTGGCTGTCGATCGCGGTGAACGTGTGCTTGGAGACCACCGTCCGGTAGTAGGCCGCCCAGCCCCGAAGGATCGGGTTGAGACGCGAGATGACCATCGCGGCGTTGCCGCCGCGAAGAACACGCATCTCGGTGCGCAGCCGGTGCCGGAATCGCTTCACTGCCGCGGCGCTCGGTTTGATGATCAGCTTGCCGTTGGGATACCGGCGGACCTGGAACCCGAGGAAGTCGAAACCTTCGCTGAGGTGGACGATGCGCGTCTTGTCCTCATTGAAGGCCAGGCCTCTGGGAGCCAACCAGTCGACAAGCTGTGCCTGAACCTGTTCGGCTTGCTCACGGGTGTGACACAAGGCGACCAGGTCGTCGGCATATCTGACCACGACCGGGGAACCCGGCGCGGTGTGACCGGCGTGGGTGCCGGTCAGGTATCGAACACCAGCGGCTTCCTCCATCCCGTGCAGCGCAACGTTGAGCAGCAACGGCGAGATCACCCCGCCTTGCGGGGTGCCCTCCACCGTTGGAGCGAACCGGCCACGATCGACCACTCCCGCCTTGAGCCACTGCTCGACTCGCCGCCGTGCTGGGAACGAGCCGAGCTGGCCGAGCAGATGGGCCTGGTCGATCCGGTCGAACGCCGCCGCCAGGTCCGCGTCGAGGACCCACACCCGTTTGGACCGTTGGCCCTTGCCGGTGGAGAAGATCGCCTCGATCGCGTCGTGGCAGCCACGACCCGGCCGGAATCCATAGGATCGCGGCTCGAACCGTGCCTCCCACTCCGGTTCCAACGCGTTGACCACCACCGCCTGCAGTGCACGGTCGGCGATCACCGGTATCCCGAGTGGACGCTGCTTTCCGTTGGCCTTGGGGATGAACACCCGACGGGCGGGCCTGGGCGTCCACGACGCCGACCGGTGCTGCACCCAGCAGACCAGCTCGGCCTTCGCCTCAGCCCACAACGCGGTCTTGCCGTCCACGCCCGCCGTCTTGCGGCCAGCGTTGAGCTGCGCCACTCGCCGAACGCTCAGCAAAGCGTTCGCTCGGGAGCGCAGCATCAACCTCTGCAAACCACGGACCCTGTTCAGGTCCCCTTCCTGCGACGCCGTGAAGATCCGCTGCCGCAAACGCCGTACTTCCCGCTCGGCCCGGTCCCAGTCCACCTGGTCCCAGTCGAACAGGTCATCCTCAGGTCCGTTCACCGCGACCGCAGTCGCGGCGTCCAACGTGCCCATCGGTTCCAACGCTGTCGTCATCGCCACCTCCACAGACTCACCCGACCCGCGTCAGCGCCCTTTCGAGCCGAGACATCAGTCCCTATCCGGTCGGTTATCCCCGACGACCAGCAGGAGTCTGGTCACCCCGCCGGGGTTTCCCGTCGCCTTTCGGCCACCGGCTTTCGCTTCTCGGGTCATCCCTTCCCCGCTGGGGACATCGGCCTTCCTCACAGTCGGCCCACCGACCACGACCGCCGCCGTGTCGGACCCCATCGGGATTGCCACGTTCCGCACATGCAAGACGCGACCGGATTGGGTGCCCTCTCGACCCCGGGGCGGCGGTACTCACCCGGACAGATCAACTCTCTCCGCCGGCGCCTGCCGCTTCCCAGCGGCCAGCCCTGCTCGGCCCGCTCCAACATCCCACCTGCGGGCCCCGGATGACGAGGCAACATCGAGGGTTCACTCACGTTCACCCGCCCGGTCTTTCCCTCACCCGTAGTCCCCGGATGGAACAAGGACCCTTCGGCTTGAACCCTGGGCTTCGCACCCCGCAGTCACCCGCGACGCACGCCAGGGCGGGAACAGGCCACGAGCACGGACCTGAGCTACGTCACCATCACTGGCCTCCCCTCAACGCAGCCACTTAACATGTGCGACCTCGTGTCGCACGGTCGAGTTCCGGCCCTTCCTGACCGCCACCACCTCCCTCGACGGCAGCATCGCCACCACCTACCAGACCGGCGCCCAGGTCGTGGTCTGCGACAACACCCTCTCCGCCGCCCTCAACAGCACCGACGCCAGCCGGCTCAAGATCCGCCACTCCCGCAACAGCCTGAACAAGCTGGGCAAGGTCAGGGACGCGCTCGGCATCGTGCACCAGATCGCCGAGACCTTCACCGCCCAACTCGAGCAGCTCACCAACCAGCTCGTCACCGAGCACCAATGGATCCGATTCGTCGCCGCCTACTGCCGGACCGACGACGCCAAGGCCAGCAAACGCGCCCTCACCTGCCGTGCCGAGCAGGCCGAGCAGTTGAACCGGCTATGGACCTCCGACCAGCGCGTCACACCCTGGCGCGGCACCGCCTACGGCGTCCTCGCCGCCGCCAACACCTACGCTCACCACTACGCACCCGTCCGCGGCGCCACCCGAGCCGAACGCAACACCGAACGACTCGTCACCGGCAAGGTCTACGACCTCGACCACCACACCCTCCAAGTCCTCGCCACCGTCTAGAACCGGACGGACCGAGATCCCGGCCGCCACGGGCCGGGTCTCTGTCCGTTCAGACACGCGAGAGCCTCGCCCTGCCTGGCCAAACTTGGCAGGGCACGCTGCCGACACCGTAACGAGGATTCAGTTGAAGCGGAGCGTGGCCAGGGCCCGCATCGAGCGAGCCCCGCCCACGGCCGCGGGTCAACTCGGCTCTGAATGTCCGATTCGGTGGACCGGGGCAAAGAGCACGATTTCCAAGTCCGTGAGCCGTCGTGCGTCGCCGTCCACACGAAGAGGCCCAGCGTGCGACACGGTCGTGATACAGGGGACTGTCAGGAAATCGGTGGAACTGGCTGGTCTGATCCGAGAGGAGACAGACCGTGACTGACACGATCACAGATGTGGCAGCAGAAGAGCAGAGACCGGCCGAGCCGGTGCTGGATGAGCA
>Ga0081539_10000968_pt1 | contig 53665 bp, 67 predicted proteins | sample TabmetS4T2R2_FD_71023 | JGI IMG/M metagenome (GOLD analysis project Ga0081539, IMG submission 71023) | Tabebuia heterophylla rhizosphere microbial communities from the University of Puerto Rico - S4T2R2 | ecosystem: Host-associated > Plants > Roots > Rhizosphere ...
GCCGTAGGTGTTCGCTGCCTGAAGTCCTGCGGGTCGATCAATCAGCGCTATCGAGGTCAAGGCGTCGCAGCGGATGTAGTCAGGTTCGGCGCGGGACCCCAATATTCTCTGAAGAACCCGCAGGGCAGCTCTGTTACCGATGTTCCCAAGAGCTCCTATCGCGTATCGTCTCCGAGGCACGTTCGGATTCACAAGATCCTCTTCGATCAGGGGAATGACCTCGGAGCCTGCAAGTATCAGCGGGTCCATGAGTTGATCCTCTGCCCCTCCTTCTTGGTTGAAGGCTGCTAGTGCACGCTCCGGGCTGTCGGGGATGCGTGAATAGAGATGCGCGGCCAACAGCGCGACAAGTGCCACGATCGCGACACCAGTCCATCTCATTCTTGACCGCATAGCATTCTCATCGAACAAGCAGCGGAATTCGGCCGTCTGGGTCGCGCAGCAAGTCATTCAGCAGTTTGTCGTTGCCGAATATCCCGCCGCCGACGTCGATGCAGCCAGCGGATCCGGCCAGTCGCGCGAGCCGACCCAGTGCAATCCCTGACCAGCCTTCAAAGGAGCGATCACCTCCGGTCATCGGAAGGACGGCGGGATGGCAGTTGAACCGATCTCGAAGGGCCGGTTCAGTCCACCAGCGCCAGAGCACGCGCTCGGCTTGCGATCGGGCGCGACGCGGCGCGCTCTCAGGTCGCAGCGGCTGCCTCATCCAGCGCCTCACTTCATCCAGGGCGAGGCCCGTCTGCCGGGCGATGCGGGCAGCCTTCGGCTCGCCCTTCAGGACACGCGCTCTTTTACAGGCGGCCTGCACATAGGCGGGCGTGACGGAGAAGCCCGACGAGGTCATCGGCGCGCACCTGGGCATCGAGCAACAGATCGGCGAGCGGCACGGCGATCTGGAAAGCCGCATGCGTCATCCCCTTCTGCAAGGACTTGGTATTCGGTATCGCTTCCATCGATTTCATCGGTCTTTCCCTGCCGCTCGGCATGCGTGCGCCCTGTGGTCAGTGTAATTTATTTTGCAGTAAACATGAACTTTCTTTGCAACACCGTTGCTGCGGTGCTAGCCTTGACTCCATTGACTCTTGTCGGGGGCTGTCGTGCGAGGGACATGCCTTGTATGCCCATCGCCCGCTGCGAAGGACACTCATGAACAAGAATGAGGACGTGAAAGCGGCGGCGACCGCTGCCGCGCAACTCATCCTGAGGCCCTTTGCTGCGCTCCTGGTTCAGGCGCATGTCGGGATCGGCGAATTCGAGCAACTGGCGCGCCTGGCCTACGTGGACGCCGCGAAGCACCTCCCCGGCAATGTGCGCCTCGATGGATCGGCAAATGTGGCTCGCATTGCCTATGCGACGGGTCTGAGCCGCACGGAGGTGAAGGCGCTGCTTACGACTGGTGCCGCAAAGATCGAGACGCCCGTGGGTCTCGGACGGCAGCGTGGGGAGCGCGTTCTCTCAGGCTGGCACAACGATCCTGACTTTCAGGATCCACGCGGCGGAGGCCCTGCGGTGCTCACCATCAGCGGTCGCGAGCCTTCGTTCGTGTCACTCGTCAAGCGCTACAGCGGCGAGACTCCCGCGGTGACGGTACTGACCGCCCTTGAGGCGGCGGGCGCCGTGCGGCGCTTGCCTGTCGACCGCGTGAAGGTACTTTCGCGTACGAGCATTTCGGGGCACTGGGCGCAGGACACCCTCGAATCACTTGGCGAGCAGGTCGCGGATCTCTTCGAGCTACTGCTGCACAACACGCGCGTGGCTGATGAGAAGGGCAAGCGCCTCGCGGGGACAATCGCGAACCTGCGCGTGCATCCAAGGCACTACCCTGTTCTCCTGGGGCATATTCAGGATCACTTGAAAGCCTTTCTGCGCAGCACGGATCGGCAACTGAACCATCCCCACAATACCGCCAGCACCAAGCAACCAGCGGGCCGTATCCGCGTGGGGTTCTACCTGGCCCATGAGGAGCCAGAGCCAGGTGCGGAAGCTAAACGCAGACCGACTCGCGGCACTCCGCGAAGGAGCCGTCGCTCAGCCCGGCGGGCGTCACGATCTCGGACCGACATGAAGACGGTGCAGTGAAGAACCATGATCCGCCGCGCACGAGCTGCTCCACCGCCCCGAAGCACTGCTGCCGAGGGCTCGGACTATGCGCAACAGATCCTGCAGCACACGCTCGACATTCTCGTCAGTATCGGCGACTCACCGAAGAAACTCTCCGAGACGTTTGCACGACTCTGCGCCACTCGAACGGAGCCTCGGGAGCGGTTCGATGTGGGCAAGGCGAGTGAAGTCACAGACCTTCCGCACGTCGTGTCACGCTGGTACAGCGATCCGCATTATCTCCACCTCGACGGCGAATTCCGACCGCGCGCGTTGCCCCTTCGTGGGCAGAGATTGAGTCTCTCATCGCTTATCCGAGGTGTGATGCCGCGGGCCAACGTCGGGGCGACCGTGCGCCGGTTGCTTGAAGTGGACGCGATCCGCAAGGCTGGCATGCGCTACCTGCCGAATGATCGGTATCTATCGTTCGCAGGCGTACCAGTTCTCGCACATGCGTATGTGCTGATGGCGCTCCTCGGTCAGCTCGTGACGGTCAAACACAACCTCTCGTGCAAGCATGCTGAAGACAAGCTCCTGCAGCGCGTCGTGAGTAATCCTTCGATACCGATCCGGCTCGTGCCGCACGTCCGCGAGGAGATTCGCGGCGAGGCGATCGATTGCCTCTGGCGCATTGATGAGCTGCTTCGACAATACGAGGTGAGGCCCCGGTCCGAACCGACGGCTCGTGTCGGCCTGAGTGCATGCGCGTTTGAGTACCCTCTCATCGCAACGACTTCGCTGAGGGATGTGTCGGTGCCGGCGCGCGAGACGGCGCGTCGGTCGAGCCCTGGTCGCAAAGCGCCTCGCGACGGGGCGAGATCGGTCTCCCGCGGGCCCAGCAATCGGACAAAGCGGAAGTAGATAGTAGACGAGTCTGGATGGACGAAACGCCGGAGATCGCTGGAAGGCAAAACTCGTGAAGCTACACCGGACAGGGACGCCTCCGTCGCGAAGGGGAACGCGACCCTCGGGAGGACGTGCGCTCACTGCGTCAAGCCGCGAGACGATCGCGCTCGTCGTCGATATTCTGCGCCGTTGTGATTTCGAGTCACACGCGATCGTCGCAGAAGTGGAGCGCGCCTGCCGAGCACCGAGGCCTCGGCTCACCCCCGCAACCGAGGTCGCCCGGAAAGAGATTCCCGAGGCCGCACACGTCCTCACGGTTTGGCACAAGGACCCGGATTTTCTCATCGATGGCCAGCATCCCCGGCCGCTCTCATTGAGCGGGAAGGCTCCATCGCTGAAGACACTCGTCCGACTCGCCGCGCCCGGCCACGAACCTCGGGCAATGCTCGAGTATCTGTTGCGCGTCGGCGCCGTGCGACGGAACGGGCATCGGTACTTGCCGAGGAGCCGCTGGCTGCGGCTTCGAGGCCGGCGAGGCCCCGTCGAACGTCATCACCTTCGGGGGCTCCATGGCATGCTCCTCAACACGCGGCACAACCTCAGGTCACACGGGCGCGCCTGGCTCGAGCGCCTGGCGGAGAACCGGCGATTCCCGGCGCGGCTGCGTGGAGCGTTCGCAAGGTTCTTTGACGAGGAGGCGATGCGCTTTCTCTTTACGGTGGATGAATACCTGAGGCTCGGGGAAGCGACCCGTCGACCGGGAGAGCCCGTCATGCACCAAAGTGCGTGGGTCTTCCGCGTGGAAGAAGCGAACATTGCCGCTCGCGGCAAGGGTTCCAGACACCAGGGCAAAGGTCGCCGCCCGGGGTCGGACCGATGACGATGGCGTGCGCCGATGGAGCCCCCGAAGGATCTCAGGCGGCTATCGAAGGTCTACTACCGACCGATCGAAGCGGCCATCCGATGGAGCGGCCTTGCGCGTCATGAGCGTCGTATCCTCAAGACGCTGAACGGCAGACGATCCCCCGAGGCCGACCAGTTTCCGCGCTGGCCCGCCCTGCGGCTGAACACGGAGCGGATCTACGACGCGATCCGGCACGACGAGTTGCCCTACGGCATTGCCGGCGTCACGGTGCGCGATGGCTCGCATATCGAGGATGCGAACCTCACTGTCCGCCATGTCGATCTGCGTGCGTGGATGGTGCGGTACTACCCCGATGAGACGCCCGCCTTTCTCTTTGCACCGAGCGAGCCCCCCGCGCAGATTGGGATCGACCTCGATGCCGTACATGCCCTGGTACTTGAGCGCGAGGCGTTTCGAAGCCTAAGCGAAGAGCGCGAGCGTGCGCTGATCGAGCTGAAGCGAAGTCAGGCGGCGTTGATGAGGACGGCCGAAGCGCGCTCGAGCACGCCCACAGATGAGCTCGGCCCACGAAGCGAGCTGACCTACCTGCACATCATCGGGGCGTTCCTCACCGTCCTCCTCGGACGAAGCCCGGCCGGGCAGCGATATTCCAGCTTTGAGACGCAGGACGCCATCATCGCGGCGCTCATCGCCCATCACGGCGGCCGGCTCGGGATCACGGAGCGGACGCTTGCCGCAAAGTTCGCCGCGGCCCGACGAGCGCTGTCGAAGTAAGCCGCAGCACACACCACGCCCCGCCGCGTGGTCACTGCAAACTGCACATGCAGTCTCTGCGACTGCAGTTGCAATGACATCTGCCAGATATCGGTATTGGATGCGAACCCCTTCGCCGGCAGATGTCCACGGAGCATCAAGGAGTGGTTCTGATGTATGAGAAGACCACGGTCAGGGTGATTCGCGAGCGACGCATCCTGCGGCGACCGGATGTCGAGCAGAAGACCGGATTCAAGCGCGCCCATCTCTACCAGCTGATGAAAGAGGGCAAGTTCCCCAAACCCATTCGGCTGGGCGTTCGCGCAGTGGGTTGGGATTCGGTCGAAGTCGACGAGTGGATCGCGGACCGCCTCGAGAGCCGCGTGTGACGGATGTCGCACATGAAAGTGGTGTCGGTCGTTTCCACCAAGGGAGGCGTGGGTAAGACCACGATCGCGGCGAATCTCGGCGGCTTTGCCGCCGATGCGGGACTGCGCGTATTGCTCGTCGACCTCGATGTTCAGCCCACGCTGTCAAGTTACTTTGAACTGCCAAAGCGCGCGGCGGGCGGCATCTACGAGCTCCTCGCCTGCAACGAGTCTCGCGTCGAGCGCGTCATTTCACACACCGGCCTCGCCAATCTTGATCTGGTGATCTCGAACGACGGGGAGCGCCAACTGAACACGCTCCTCATGAACGCCCCCGACGGGCGGTTGAGGTTGCGGCATCTCCTCAAGGTGTTTCGCGACGACTACGACCTCATGCTCATCGATACGCAGGGTGCGCGGAGCGTTCTGCTCGAGATGGCGTTGCTGGCATCCGACGTCGCGCTTTCGCCGGTGACCCCGGAAATCCTCGCCGCGCGTGAACTGCGTCGGGGGACCGTGCAGTTGATGCAGGACATCGCGCCCTTTCGCCACTGGGGAATCGAGCCGCCCGCGCTCTGCCTGCTGATCAATCGCATGCACGCCGTGTCGGCGAACGCGCGTCTCATACAGCACACCTTGCGAGAGCTATACCGCGAGGCGCAGGGGATCACGATCCTTCACACGGTGCTTCCCGCGCTCGAAGCGTACTCGCGCGCGGCGATGATGGGATTGCCCGTGCACCGGGTCGAGCGACACCGCCCCCACGGACGCCTGGCGCCCGCCGCGCTCGAATCGATGCGATCCCTGAGCTGCGAGCTCTTTCCGCCGTGGGCGCCATCCTTCGCTCGAGTCTCGGGCACGGCGCGCGACATCGCGAACCTCCATGCCTGAGCCACCCCAGTCCGACCTTGCCGAGAAACTCCTCGCACCGGCGTTCACGCGATCCGGAGAGGAGGTGCGCGCGCTCCCCGATCCGATCGCCGATACGCCGATGGTCGTGACGCTCGAGCAGCTTCAGCCCTATAGCCTCGATCCTCGCGTCACACGCAACCCCCGATACGACGACATCAAATCATCCATCCGCGAACGCGGACTCGATGCGCCGCCGGCGATCACTCGCCGGCCCGGTGAGTCGAAGTACACTATTCGCAATGGTGGTAATACGCGACTTGCGATCCTGCATGAGCTCTGGACGGAGACCCATGACGAGCGGTTCTTCCGCATCGCCTGTCTCTTCCGGCCGTGGTCGGCCCGCGGCGAAATCGTGGCGCTCACGGGTCACCTTGCCGAAAACGAGCTGCGCGGCGGACTCTCATTCATCGAGCGTGCCCTGGGCGTCGAGAAAGCCCGCGAGTTCTATGAAGCCGAAAGCGGTGGGTCACTGACACAGACGGAGCTCGCCCGACGGCTCACGAGCGATGGCTATCCCGTCACGCAATCCCACATCAGCCGAATGCAGGATGCCGTGCGTTATCTTCTTCCTGCCATTCCGAGCGTGCTGTACGGCGGCCTCGGGAAACCTCAGATCGAGCGATTGACGGCGCTGCGCAAGATTGCTGCGCGCATCTGGGAACAGCACGCGCACGGAAGAACCGCTGGCATGGATTTCACGGCGCATTTTCAGGAGGTGCTGTCGCTTTTCGACGGTGACCCGAACACGTTCAACGTTCAGCGCGTACAGGATGAACTGATCGGGCAGATGGCCCAGTTGTTCGAGACAGACTACGACGCTCTCGCCCTCGAGTTGATCGATGCCGATGCCCGACATCGCGCGTTGACGCAGGAACCGACGTTCCATGTGAAACCAGAATCGGAGCCACCGAACACCGAGAGTGCGCGTTCGTCAGCGTCGCAGATCCCTGCAATAACGAGCACACCCACCCCGCAGAGCGCTGTATCAGTTGCGGGGCCTGCGGCGGCTTGCGGGCCACACAGACTCCAGCCGCCACAACGATCGACGAGCCCTCCCGGCAAGGAAGCCACGCCGTTTGCGAAGCACACTGAACGGAGCGCAGAAACCATGGCGGCGCGCGTGCAGAGTCACATCGTCTCGCCGGCGCAGTCGACCGAGAGATTGCAGGCGATCCAGCGCACGATTGCCGAAGCGACGGGTGACCCGGTGCCCGACTTTCCGAGCAACGTGGTCCGCGCCATTCCGGTCCAGGCGGGAGGCCTCCATCCGATCTCCGATGTCTGGTACATCGAGTCCGCACTCGACTCGGCCGACCGACTGCGTGTGCTGATCGCGCAGCTTGCCCGGGAAATCGCCCAGGAGGCAGGTCTTGCCGAGCGGATCGAGTCGATCGAGGCCGGCGTCGGATTCCTCTGCACACGCTCGCTCGGCACACCTTCCCAGTCTCCACCCTCGTTCATCGAACGCGCGGTACTTGGGCTTCTCAACGCGCTGAGCGCGCCCTTCATACCCTCACACCGTTCCGGCATTGACGGCGTGCGTCTCGCCGATGACATCGGCGGCCTGCTTCAGGGCCCGTTGCCAACAAAGCGCGGGGCATCGGCCCGCCGGCTGAGCGATGCCGGCATCGTCAAGCTCTTTCGTCTGATCCGGCTCGCGCGCCGACTCGTCGATCTCGAATCCGGTGACTCCCTGCCGCCCGATGGCGCTGCCGACCGGTAGCTCAAGGAGGTCCTTCATGCTCTCACCGCATCCGCTCAATCAGGCCGTGATCGCCCAGGCGCTGCATGACCTGCGCAACGGGAATGTCTGTCGATGCAGGTTTATCGGTTTTACACCGCGAGCACTGGAGGCGCTCAAGCACCCGGACATCGTCAGCATGCTCATCAATGCGAAAGTCCCTTGGGTGTCGGTCAGGATCAATCTCGATGTGCTGCAGCGACTCCTCGAACACGGGCGCGACCTGGATTCGGAGATCAAGACGATCGATCGCATGCTCGAGCTCGGAGCGAGTACCGATATGGTGAGTGAGTTCTACGGGCTCACGCATGAGGAGATCGCGCTGCGTCGGGAAATGCTCGGACTCCCCAAACGCAAGGGGCGCTGGCCCGTGCTCACTGAAGCGCAGGACGTGCGCCTTTGGGAAGAATGGAAGTCCGTCGTGACGATGCGCGGACTGCAACTCAAGACCGACTTGCCGATGTTGCACGCCGCGATGGATCTCGCCACGGCGCAAGAGTTGCCGTTGTCGGTGGTGTGGAATGCCATCACCGGCTGGATCGCGCAAGGAATGACGTAGCCCGATGAGCCGCCGACGCGAGGAGCCGACGGCCTCGCGAGGACCGATGCCCGTGGCATCCGTCCTGGCGGCCACCCTGAAGCGTCTCCCATCGCCACCGGCGTTGGCCACTCCCGGTGATGGCATCCTCTTCAGCGGCAACCGCCACGAGAGCATCCCGCGGGCGCTCCTCACGGACCCGCGGCTGACACCGCTCGAGCGCAACACCTGGCAGGTGTTTCGGCTCCTGCTGAACGAGGATGGGGTCACGGCATTCCCGACCTACGAGCAGCTTCGCCCCTATCTCACGTCGATCCCCTGCGCCGCGCAGGCCTCCGATGAGACCGTCGCCCGCGCGCTCATTCTCCTGCGGCTGACGCGCTGGCTCACGCTCGCGCGCCACCGGCGGCATCCGAAGAGCGGCCGGATCGAGGGCAATCTCTACGTGCTGCATGATGAGCCACTCACACCGTATGAATCGATCCAGCTCGATCCCCACTATCTCGAACTCGTGAGTCAGTCACTCACGCACGCGAGCAAGGCGATCCAGCGGGTCGGCCAGCACACCCTGAAGGAGTTGAGCGAAGACCCGCTGCTCACGGGTCGCGTGCTCCCCTCGCGCCTTGAGCTTGTGATGCAACGACTCGCCCGGCACCCGTGGAAGGACTTGTTCGCACCGTCTTCGGAATCCGAAGACGGCGAGAACGCGGAGAATTCCCGTCTTCGGAATCCGAAGGAAGACCGTACTGTACGTACAGAACATATATATAAGGAGAAACGTACAATACCGCGCGCGCGCGCGGAGCCGTCTCTGCGTTTGCCTGCTCGCTTCTCCGGGTTGCGTGCGGAACAGCAGTCGGGTGCGCTCGCGGCGCTTGCGCAGGTCGAAACCGAGCTGCAGCAGGCGGTAATCGATGAATGGGCAGCCCGTTGCGAGGCCTCGACCGTGAGAGACCCGGCCGGGTATCTCTTTGGCATCATCCAGAAGGCGTTGCGCGGGGAGTTTCGGGCCTGGAAGAGCCAGCGGCGCACGTGAGCAACAGCGTCTCCCTGCCCGCCGAGTCCATGCCACACCCGCCTCCGTCGGATGGCGACGCTCATCCAGCCCTTGGAACACACAGCCTTCGTTTATGCCAGTGGCATAAACTGCGACGCCGAAGGGTGTGGCACGTCGCGCGAGGCGCGGGTGCCGATCATCAGCGCAGTTTGATCCGCGTCGCACTCTCGGCGCGTAGTTTCAGAACACGATGCCTTCAGTTATGCCAGTGGCATAAATTGCCGACCGCCCCCGCGCCGCGCGCAGCTTCAGCAGAACGTGCCTCGATAGCGACGGCGTTCGCCCCTCTCTCGCCCGCCGCCCGAAACACGCTGCCTTCCTTTATGCCGGTGGCATAAATTGCTGCGCACCTTCGTAGAACCGGGACGACGCGCCGTGCGGTTTCATGACTGACGGCCTTCGCTGATCGAACGAGGCTTGCGGCTCATTCATTACCACAGAGCCTCACCTCATGGCCGATGAGCCGCGACTGAATCTCGGTGCACTTCGCAGCGCCATGCAACTGACGCTTCACACGCACCACGCCTCGCGGATCTGGTTCGGGCGTGCGCGAACTGAGGCGCGCGCCGGCATCATTGGCCTCGCCGGGTTTGTCAGCATCATGACGAAGATGCGGCGCGGGGCGGAGCAGGACGATCCGTACTCGGACTGGTGGATGATCAAGGTCGAAGAGAAGCTCGAAGAGACAAAGAAGGGATTGCGAGTGCTGCGCGAGCAGGTCGATCAGGTGCTCGCCGATGTCCCGGCAGCCCTCACCCTGGGCGAGAACCTCAACGTTCAGCCGGTGAAGATGCCGCTCTTCGTCAACGCGCAGCTCGGCTTCCTCGCCATCTACCTGCTCGCGGACTACGACGAGATTGCGCGGCGGCTGATCCTGGCGCACCACACGGCGCTCATCGATCGGCGCGCGATGGAGCGCTGGCTGGATGAGGGTGCGCATCTCCTGCGCAGCACGTTCGCCCTGGCGCAGCAGTATCGGTACTCGGGGTGCCAACGCGATGATTTTGCCGCCAACAACGCCGCCGCGCGTGCCGCGCGCGAGAAGTACGGCGAGCTGCCGCAGGATGTGCTCGAAGGCACACGCCGCTCACGCTTTGCACCGCCCATCATTCGTCGCTCGCCGCTGAGCCAGAGCGCGCCCGCCGCACACGCCGCGCCGGAGCCAGTCGACCACGACGATGCCACGGACGAGAACTCGGCGCTCGATGCGAACCTGCCGCTCGATGCGCATGATCGGGAGGCGTCGGCATGACACGTGGCGCAGCCGCCGGGCGCAGTCACAGCGCACGCCGACTTTTCGAACCGCTGCAACAGGCAGACTTCCTGCGCCTGGAACATGCGCCCTCTCTAAAAGGCCTTTTGCAGCCCTTTAAGGGTAAGGGGGAGCTTGAAGACTGGGCCGGCCAGTGTGAGACGCTGCGAGATGGTCTGCTGCGACTCGCCAAGCGAGTGCTGGCGCAGGCGAGCGCCTATCCCTTCAACCTGCTACCCGTCGTCCTGGCGCAGCAGACCACGGGTGCGGGGACCGCGTTCCTTCGCTGGCGCAGCGCCGACCGCACGCGAATGGGCGTCGCGCTCTGGGAGCAACTGCTCCGCCACCCCGAAACGCCCACAACGCTGGCGGATGAGCTCTTTGCGCTCGAGCTGACGCGGCTCGTACTCAACTTGCAGGTGAGCCTCGCGCACACGCTTGCGCGCCAGGCGCACGAATGCGCCACGAAGATGGCAAACGCCGAGGCGATCTATCGAGCATGTCGCGCGATACGCGACAACGCGACCCGGAAGGAGTGATGTGATGGCTACGAAATTGATTGCCGCAGGCAACATCGGTTCTGCGCCAGAGTTTCGCGAGTTCCCGAACGACAACGACGAGCCGCGGCGCCTCTTGCGACTGAATGTCTACTTCGACAATCCGGTGCCGCAGAAGGACGGCACTTTCAAGGATCGCGGCGGTTACTGGGCGCCGGTCGAATGGTGGCACCGGGATGCTGAACACTGGAGCACGCTCTTCCAGAAGGGCATGCGAGTCCTCGTCGAAGGTCGGACCATCTGCGATCGTTGGGAGGATGAGGACGCAAACGCCCGGATGACCTTCAAAGTCGAGGCGCAGTACGTGGCGATTCTCCCGTATCGGCTCGCCTCGGTGTCGATGACGCCCCGATCCTCTGACGAGGAGGACGCCTCGGAAAGCCAGGCCGCCTGAGCGCTCGCGCATGACCTGCTACGCGAAAGTGGTATTGCGTGATGTCGCCGTGACAGCCCGGGTGGGTCTTGCGCCCTGGGAGCGCGAGCGCGCGCAACGATTGCTGGTGGATGTTGAGCTTCACGCGGACCCGGACGCGTATCTCGCGTTGGCGAGCCCGCGCGCGCTGATCGACTATCGCCTTCTCTACGATCGGATTCAGCGCTGGCAGAGTCGTCCGCACACCGACATTCTGGAGTCACTGGTCAGCGATCTTCTGGAAGCGTGCTTCGAGGACGCGCAGGTCATCGCCTGTCGCATCTGGCTACGCAAGGTCGAAGCCCTGGATCGGGCAGGCGCGGCCGGCGTGGACGCGTTCATGACTCGTCGGGACTATGAGTATCGACAGACGGGCCGCACCCGGCCGCGCGTGGTTCACCGCGGGTAGACGCTCCACTTCGTTCGTGAGCGCCTGCGCCAGCGTATTCGCGCTCACCGTTGCGCCAGCCGTGCGCCTTCACGGCAACGGGATTCGCCATGCGGCCATCGGTCTTTGAGGCTGCGGGTGCGCTCTTGCGCGCACGGACCGACCAGTCCGCTTCGCGCTCATCCCTGCGGACGCGCGCCGGCCACATGCTGGTGCGGGCGCCACCTCGACCGTCTCCCACTCCCTTTCCAACTGCCAGGAGGCTCTATGTCTCAGATTCCGCTCTATCGATTCCGGATCACTTGCCACGGTCGGTCCGAACTACCCGAGGACGATCCCATTTACGGTACGTGGTGGGCCAGGTCTTTCATCCACCTCGGCGGCGCTGATCAGCTTACCGATGCCATGCTGTTGGCCGAACGCTATGCCTCCGAACGCGAGTCTTGCCAACCTGAGGGGGTTCTCCGTTTCTCGCCTCACCGAGTTCTCATACAAGACCCGCGCATGTGGCTAGTCGTCGGCGGTCGCTTTGAGGACGAGCGCATCGGGTGGCTCGCACCAGTCGCCTCGGTCGACGAAACGGCGCGCGTCCGTACGGAGATTCGCCGCCTTCGAGGTGAGGCAAGCTTTGAACGCGGATGGGACAACTATTCGACGGCGGACTCGCTTGACTCACACGCAGATCTGCTTGAACTGCATTTGGTTGACCCCACCTGGCGCGCCCCAGCGGCTCTTGCGGTCCTGAGTGCGAAGTACCGGGCCGGCTTCCGTCAGGCAGGGCTCCCGCACGAGGTCTCGAAGGCGCGCCCCGTCATCGAGGCTTGGGGGCTCTCGTATGTGACGATCTAGCGGCGTGGGATGATCGGCGTGTTGTGCTCCATTCCCGGGGGTGCAACACGCCTACTCCGCCCACAGTGCGTCAATTGCGCCTCAGCATTCGCAACCGATGCGCCGAAACAGTTCCCTCAAACGGGTTTACGCGCGGTCGAAGTGCTCGCTTTCAGGTGATGGCGCCAGCAGTCAATTCCTGTCCTCATCGATGCGCGCCAGCTGCACGCCTTCACGGCAACACGCCTCACCGGCTTGTTGCTGTCCCTGTAGTCGGTTCGCCAGCATGCTTCCGCCCGCCTTCAAGCGCCGAGCGAAGCATGCGACTCTTTCTCTGCGAAAAGCCCTCTCAGGCGAAGGACATTGCACGGGTGCTAGGGGCTCAGCAGCGTGCCAACGGCTGCCTCATGGGGCCAGATCTCATCGTGACCTGGTGCATCGGGCACTTGCTCGAAGCCGCCGCCCCGGAAGACTACGACGAGCGCTACAAACGCTGGTCCATCGCCGAGCTTCCCATCATCCCCGAGCGGTGGAAGGTCCGCGTCAAGGCAGCGACGGCGAGCCAGTTCAGGATCGTGCAGCAACTCATCGCCCAGGCGACCGAGGTTGTGATCGCGACCGATGCCGATCGCGAAGGGGAGATGATCGGGCGAGAGATTCTCGACCTCTGCAACTTTCGCGGCCCCGTTCAGCGCCTGTGGCTCTCGGCGCTGAACGATGCCTCGATTCGAAAATCACTGTCAGCGCTGCGACCCGGCGCGCAGACACTGCCCCTGTACTTCGCCGCGCTGGGTCGTGCCCGTGCCGACTGGCTGGTCGGCATGAACCTGAGCCGGCTCTTCACACTCCTGGGTCGCGAGGCAGGGTTCAATCGCGTGCTGTCGGTCGGGCGAGTGCAGACACCGACCCTGCAGCTCGTCGTTCAGCGCGACCGGGAGATTGCGAACTTCGTCCCGGTGCCCCACTGGGCCATCGACGTCACTCTCATCGCCGGCAGTACGCCATTCCTCACGCACTGGGTGCCGGATGGGAGTGCAACCGATCCGGCCGGCCGGTGTCTGAAGCAAGAGGTGGCGCGCGCGAGCCTTGAGCGGCTGCGCAGCGCCACCACCGCATCCGTCACCTCGGTCCACACCGAACGGGTTCGAGAGCCGCCGCCGCTGCCCTTTGATCTCGGTACGCTGCAGATCATCTGCTCGCATCGTCTGGGGCTTTCCGTCCAGCAGACCCTCGATGTCGCCCAATCGCTCTACGAGACGCACAAGGCGACTACCTATCCGCGAAGCGACTGTGCGTATCTGCCGGAGAGCATGCTCGCCGAAGTGCCGCGTGTGCTCGCCGCGCTCGTAGCGGCGGATCCGACGCTCGCGCCCATCATCGCGCAGCTCGATCCTGGCCAACGTTCGCGCGCCTGGAACGATGCGAAGGTGACGGCTCACCACGGCATCATCCCAACACTCGAGCCGCCCAGTCTCGCTGCATTCTCCGATAGAGACCGTGCGGTGTACGAGCTCATCCGCGCGCATTACCTGGCGCAGTTTCTGCCGCACTACGAGTTCGATCGCACGCTGGCGCAGTTCGCGTGCGTCGGGGAAACGCTTCGAGCGCGGGGGACGCGGGATGTGGTGCTCGGCTGGCGCCTCGTCCTTCCCAAGCGCAGCCCGAAATCACACGAGGATGACGATGATCCCCTCACACAATCGCTGCCAGCGCTTGCGGCGAATGATCGCTGCAAAGTCGGCGACGTCAACTTCCGGGCACTGAAGACGCAAGCGCCGAAGCCTTACACACAAGGCGAGCTCGTGAGCGCCATGAAGGGCATCGCGCGACTCGTCGCTGACCCACGCCTCAAGCAGAAGCTCAAAGACACGACCGGCATCGGCACCGAAGCCACCCGCGCATCGATCATCGAGGCTCTCATTCGCCGCGGCTATCTCCTGCAGCAGGGTCGCGTGATTCGCGCTTCACAGACCGCCTTCACGCTGATGGATGCCATCCCGGCGGCGATTGCCGATCCCGGCACCACCGCGATCTGGGAGCAGTCGCTCGATCTCATTGCCGCCCGCGAGCTCACACTCGAAGAGTTCGTGCATCGGCAGTCCCGCTGGGTGCGTGAGCTCATCGAGCAGTACGCGCGCACGCGCTTGTCGATCCATGTCCCTTCAGGACCTGCATGCCCTGAATGTGGTTCACCGACTCGACCCCGTCAGGGGCGTCACGGTCAGTTCTGGTCTTGTGCGCGCTATCCCCAATGCGGCGGCAGTGTTGCCATGAACTCGACCGGCAACGGCACACGGCCGCTTGCGCATCGAACACCTCGCCGTCGATCAGTGCGCGCACGCTCGCGCAACTGACCCTTCCTGACGCGCAGAGCGCCGTCCCGGACGCTTTGCGTCCCTGGTGCATCAGCTTCGATACGGAGGGGTCTCCACGTGTCTCGCCATGACGAGCCGCGCGGAGACCCCTTCGGGTCGAGGGTAATCGGCGCCGGCGCCCGCCGGCGAAACACCGGGCTCCCTTTGTGTACGGATGTACGCCAGCTGGTTCCGACTCAAGCCACGACAAGAGTCGGGTGGATAGTGCTGCGTGACGGGCAGGCTCTCACGGCAGCCGGCTCTTGCGGCAACACGGGTGGTTCGCTTTGCCTCTTCAGCCGAGGGCACCTGAGCGGCCCTTGGCGCGCTTCTCCAGTGATTTCTCTCGCACGACGCGCCTGTTGACCCGAACACTGGAGGATTTCTTGCCTATGAACGCGCCCCCTGATGGTTTTCGCTATGGCAGCGTCTGCAGCGGCATTGAAGCCGTTGCCGTGGCCTGGCGCCCGCTCGGATTGGCCCCCGCGTGGCTCTCCGAAGTGGATCCGTTTGCGAACGCGGTGCTCGCCCATCACTACCCGGACGTACCGAACCTCGGCGACATGACCCGACTCGCGCACGCCGTTCTCGACCGTGCGGTGTATGCACCCGACATTCTCGTCGGCGGTACCCCTTGCCAGTCGTTCAGCATTGCCGGTGAGCGCCACGGCCTCGCTGATCCCCGCGGCGCTCTCACTCTGAAATACGTGGAGCTTGCCAATGCCATCGATCAGATCCGTGTCGCGAATCAAAAGCCCGCCTCCGTCCTCGTCTGGGAGAACGTGCCGGGTGTCCTCAGCGACCGATCAAACGCCTTCGGCTGCTTTCTTGGCGCGATCGCTGGGGAAGGCCGTGCACTGCGACCTGCAGGGACCCGGTGGACGCACGCTGGTTGTGTGTATGGACCCCAAAGAACAATCGCATGGCGGGTGCTGGATGCCCAATTTTTCGGACTGGCCCAACGACGCAAGCGTGTGTTCGTTGTGGCAAGTGCTCGTCACGACTTCGATCCCGCAGCGGTACTTTTTGAGTCCGAAAGCGTGCGTCGGGATACTTCGCCGCGCACGCAAGCGAGGCAAGGCGCTGCCGCCCCTGCTTCTGAACGCGCTGCGCACTCATGCGGCGCGCATCGGGGCGTTGGGGACCTCGGCCCCGAAGAAGGGCAGTGCAGTTGCTTCGGCGGGGGCAAGTCGAGTGGGTCGATCCCTTGCGCCGCCTGCCTCACCGCGCGCGGGCACAAGGACGACCTCGAAGTCGAGACATTCGCCGTGCAGGCGCTCAGTGGCGAGGTCAGTCACCCGTTGACTCGCGCGCATGACGTGACCGAGGACGGCAATGGCCGCGGCGTGCCCATCATCAGCATGAGCTACCGCCTGAACGAGGCTCCAGCGCTCGCGTTTGCGCAGAACAGTCGCGGCGAGGTGCGACTCGAAGGCGGCAATGGGCATCTCATCGGCGCGCTCTCGAGTGGCGGTGGCAAGCCCGGCCAGGGGCTGCCGACCATCGTGAGTGTCGCGCTTCCGGGACGCGAGGGCGGGGTCAGCGCGGAACTCAGCGAGCAGGCGAGCGCGCTGCGCGCCTCGAGCGGCGGCAGTGACAAGGCGCATGTTCTGGCTCCATCGTTCGAAGCTCACCTGCAGTGCGAGCTCATCGCTTCGGGTCATGGCGCAGTGAGCCCGAGCGATGCGCGGTGGCGCGTACGACGGCTCATGCCGATCGAGTGCGAGCGGCTTCAGGGGCTGCCGGACGACTACACGCTCGTTCCTTACCGGGGCGGCTGGGCCGCCGATGGCCCGCGCTACAAAGCCATCGGCAACAGCATGGCGGTGACCTGCGTGGCCTGGATTGGCCGGCGCCTGATTCGTGTCCTGCGGGCGCGCCTCTGACTGCAATCCGCACTGCTGCGGACACGGCTTCTTCCGCGACCCCGTCGCTCCTCTCAGTTCATCCTCATCACACACGCACGCGCTGATTCTGTCAGCCGTCCGTCCCAGGCAGCCATCCAGGTCTTCAAGGCTGCGCCACGTCTCTCGTGGTGACTGACCCGTCCGCACAGCATCGATTCCGGCGGACGAGTCGCCAACTCAGGTTGGCGACGATGCGCTTTCCAGTCCCATCAACCAGCGCAGATGAGAACACGTATCCCGTCACGGGACCGTGTGCACATCGCGTGCTCAACAGGAGAAAGGAACATGGTCGACTCAAGGGACGCTGCCGACGGCAGCAACAGGGCCGTTTATCGTGAGCGTCTCGAACAAGCCTTGCGCGTCATGGAAGGTTTGTCTCAGAACGAACGCGAGCACCAGTTCGACATGGAGGTCTTTGCGAGGCAGACCCCGCACGGCATCGTCGCCTGTATTGCGGGTCACTGCGGCCTTGATCCGTGGTTTCAGGAACAGGGCCTCATCACTCGCCCTGACGGCTTTATCGGCAGCATTTCCGTCCAACCAGGCGATTTCTTCGGCATCGCGAGGCCCTTCATTGCGAGCCACCTCTGGGATGATGGCGACTACAACCCATGGCGTGGTGATCGGATTACTTACGAAGCCGCCGTCGAGGCACTCTGCGACGCCATCGCGGAGTTCGCAGAACCCGTGACGGACGCATAAGCGACGCCTTCCCACGCGTCTTGCTTCCTTTTCTTCTGACCGCCCGAGGGGATACGGCCTCCCTTCGGGGAGCTGTGTCCCCTCCTTCTTACACAAGGAGAGATACATGGTCCACGGCGACGTCAATGACTACGCCGACGAACTGCAGGCGAACGCGCTCGCTCGCAGGGATTCCATCGAGGAGCTGGTCGCTCACCGCAACCGCGCGCTCGAGCTCGCTCAGCAGGGACTCGAGCTTCTGGCGCAGGCTGAGACGGCCGCAAAACGCGCAGCACCACAGGAGTACTGCGCGGGGTTTATCGATGCCCTGGTGCGCGATCGACTCTACGACCTGCAAACCAAGGGCAACATCGATCGCGTGATGAAGCTGGTTCAGAAGCACGTCGACGAGCACGCATGGGCGAGCCTGAAAAGGCTGAGCGGCCTGCGCAACATCATGGATGCAACGATGCACGAAGAGATGGCGAAGCAGCTCGCAAAGGAGCCGCCGCCATTCACGCTGGACAACGTGATGGCCACCTTTGCAAACCTCGCTGCACAGGCACCTGCGATTTTCGAGCGCTCCCTGCTCGCCGTGTTCAAGCGCCTGAACACGAGAGACTACAAGACGAACAGCGCCTTCAAGATCGGCCCGCGCATTATTCTCACGCACATGCTCGACTACTACGGCTTCCCGTCGCACAAACGCGAGCTGATGGCAGACCTGGACCGGATCTTCCATACACTCGACGGCAAGCAGCCACCCGAGGCAGGGAATGCGGCCGATGCGATCGAGGTTGCCTACAGGGCTGCTCAGGACACCTGCACCACCGAGTACTTCGAGGCTCGTATGTTCCGCGGAAACGGGAACCTGCACCTCAAGTTCCGCCGTCTCGACCTGCTGGAGCGCGCGAACGACATCATTTCTTGTCACTACCCGACCCGGCTTCCGGACGATACGAAGAAGCCCTGACTCGTCCGAGTGAGTATCCACGTGCATCTGTTCCTCGGATGCCGAATCCGCAATGACTCACCAGCCTGCGCTCGACTGGCTTTCCTCTGCACGGCCATTGCGACGAACGCCGCGCTCGCTGGGCAACGCGTGCCGCGTGAAGCGGATAAGTCCTTTCAGAAAGCCCTTCGGCGAATCCTCGCCATTAGGGGTACCTCGCTGAGCGGTTTTTCGGAGGCATCGGCTCGCGCGCGCACACAAGCTGCACCCCAGTCGCGCGGCTAGCTGCATCGATTCGCAACGATGTCTTCTCCTTTCCTCATCGCTGGCGTGTCTCGATGCGCGACTTCTCGTCTGGCCTCCCCACAGGGAGCAGGACGAGAGCTCCACTTGGGAGCAAAGGGCGAGCGACGCAAGCCGCTCGCCCTTTTTCATGACTAGACGATGTCGGGCGCGGGGGTCGGCGACGCGTGTCGCGCGGTTGGGAAGCGTGTCGCACTCCCGCGCCCGACGCCCTGGACGCGTGCGCCTCTGTTTCGCGCGGCGGGAAGCGGCGGAGCGCTCATCGCCCTTCGCGAGGAGGCCTACTTTGCCGTGCAGGTGCCGTTCATCCCGGCGTGTATGCATCAATACGGTCGCGACGTCTGGCCTCTTCAGAGGCGATGCATTCGGCGCACTTGCCGCATTCTGATCGGGCATCAAGGCAGCGCCTCGATCTTCAAGGCTGCGCTCCGCTCCCGGAGTGATCGATCCCAAGTCCGCTCCGCATCGATCCGCGGACGAGCGTCGGGTCTTCCGACGTCGATGCCCCGTTTCAGCCCCCCACAGGAGCTTCCGCTATGAGCCGCCATTCTTTTGTCACTCATTATCAGAACCGCGCAGTTGAAGTCGTACTCGGCTACGACCGGCCACTGGACCACTTCTTCCTCACCATCCTGTTCGCAGGGTCCGTTCGCACCCGCGTCGACGAGCGCGATTGCGACGCGCCGCCCCGCGACGCCGATGACGACATCGTCGTGTACTCCAACCTCGCCGATCCCGAGGCCGGGTTCGGCCAGGGGATCGACTACTACCGCGCCAAACTCACCTCGCTCGGTATCACCGTGCCCGAATCGATGTTCCGCGAGACCGAGCAGGATGCGATCCGTCGCGCCGGCAACCGCCTCGTCCATCATCACGACAACGGACGCCTCGAGACCATCCAGGAGGGCTGATCGCTTCGCAAATCTGACTCAACTGCCACTCAAGGAGGATTCCCCGTGGTACAGCGATACTTCCTCGCCACTGGGGTAATGGTTCTGGAGACAGTCACACCGGTCATCCAGGCGTTGTTCGGCGGTTTCAATCTCAAGCCCCAGCCGCCCGATACCACTTCAATCGCCGCCATTCCAACCTGGTCGCATGTGCTGGAGCAGCTCCGCGCGCTCGCGCAACACCTCTCGATTCATCCGCCGGAAGGCTCCCTCGATGACATGCGTTCGGTGCTGCTGCTTTTGGCCGCGCACTTCCGGTGTCTGGATGATGGTGCGATCGTACATCTCGTCGAAATCCATCGCTTCGAGCGCGATGCCGATCTCGATACGCTCTTCGTCATCGCGAACCGATTCGACGACGGTCATGGACTCAAGGTCATCAAGTTCAACGCTGGGCCTTATCAAGGCGATCTCGCGCACAGCGCCGTGCACCTCGCAAATGAGATGCTGGATCTGCTCACCGATGTTCTGCCGTCCGTGACGGATGCCGAAGCTCTGGCGCAGATCAGGAAGCGGCTCGCCACAATTCTCATGGACGCCGCCGAAGTGATCCAAGCAGAGCCCCCGCCGGACACGCAGCACTGATGCGTTTTTTCTGTCACGTCCCACCGTCCTCGATGCGCTCGTCTCTGCTGATCCGACGACTCACCCCCTGAGGCGGCGTGGCACCGAGCAAGACCCTTTCTGAACGTGCTCGCGATAGCTACAGGGACGGCAGTTCATTCACCTTCACACGCGACGCGGACTATTCGAAGCTCAGTCTCGCGACGTCCATTGCTGATTGTTTCTGTCAGCACTGCCCATGCCGTCGGTCGTTCCACCCAGAGCGACCGACGTCCCCAGTCCGCCAATGCATCACTGCTGCGGACGCTCGTCTGAACCACAGACGATGATGCAACAACTTCTTTATCTCACGGAGGACTTTCATCATGGCCCATTCGACAATGGCGCGGGACACGGAGGCTAGCCTTCGCGCCGAATTCGACCAGTATGCTGCCGAACAGGGCTTCGTCGGTTGCGCAGATGCCGAGGAATTATTGCTTCGGCGGGATCTCACGTCGCCTCAGCGACGCTGGCTCACTGACTTTGTGTGGCGTTGGGACGCGATGGTGAAGCATCAAACGGGCGCGCCCCTGACCACGTCGCACGAGATACTCCGCTATCTCGACACGTTGCCTCTGGAACGTGCGCTGTGGTGGTTCATCGAGAATGCGACCGACGATTCTCCCTGGCGCACCGACGTCTACTGCCGATTGCGGGATCGACTCCGCAGCTGAACTTCGCCCGCTTCTTCGTCCATCAACCCCGGAGAGGGAGACCCAACTCCCGGTGGGGGTTGTGTTCCTCTCTCCTCGCTCAGTAGGAGAGCACCATGAATGATCTCACACGTGCCAATGCCGTCTATCGCGACCGGCTTGAGCAGGCCCTGCGCGTGATGCAGGGCCTGTCTGAGACCGAACGCAGCCATTTCGACATGGACGTTTTCGCCGTCGAGACGCCGTCCGGTATCAGGGCTTGTATCGCCGGCTTCTGCGGATTCGATCCGTGGTTCCGGAGGCAAGGGCTTGAGACCCGTATGAATGGAATCGTCGGCAACCTCACGATCAACCCGCGTGATTTTTTCGGTACGGCCCGTCTGTTCTTTCCGGGTCACTATCGGGGCCATGCCAATCAGCCGCACAAGAGCGTGCCCGTTTCATACGACGAGGCGATTCGAGCGCTGAAAACAGCGATTCGCGAATTCGCGGATGAACCGCAGATCCCAGTCGGCGAAAACGAACCCGAGACGCTCGACTGATGTAGCGATGGTTCCGTCCTGCGGGGACACCTTCCCCGCAGGGAATGGTGCCCCTCCTTTCCAATAGGAGAAGACCCATGTCTGCATCCTCACCTCGCAAGCGCAAGCCCGTCTGCCCCAACTGCGGCAGCGATGACGTACTCGCGGATGCCGCAGCGGTCTGGGACGTTGACACCCAGACCTGGGACATCACGAACGTTTTCGACAGCGGACATGCCTGCTCCGCGTGCGGAGCCGCGAGCATCACGTTCAAATGGATGAAGGTCGCCGAATCAGTGCCCGATGCTGCCGATGCCGCGGACACGCCGTCGACGGCCGCATCTCATCGCAACGACGACGCTATTGAATTCGACGACGTCGCGCTCCGCCAGATCAGATTCTTGGTCGGCACGAGCCGCCGAGCGCTGGAAGAGGCACGGTCGTACTTCGATGAGATGACCGATACCGCCAAGCGCGCCGAGGCCGCGCAACTGCTCGAAGAGGCATAGCAGCCCTCTGTTTCCCATTGCCCCTCCGCGAGGACACGCATCTCGGGCGTGCCCTCTCTACTCACGTTTTTTTTCTATTCACGCCAGGAGAACATCGTATGACCAGCCGAAAACCTATTGAGCCCACTATCGGCATGCTCTTCACGACCGACTGGAAGGCGCCGTGGAGCAATCCCAAGGGCAAGGCGAAGGTGACCGTGTGGCACACGCAAATCCTGCTTTGCAAAGTGACGAACATCGATTCACGGAACCTGGAGTACGAGGTACTCACCGTGCTCGAAGAGAGCGGGCGCCCGCCGGTCAAGGCACGCAGCGCGACGGGCGGCATCTCACTGGATGCGGTTCGCAACGGAACGGTGAAACTCACCCCACCGACACCGGAACAGCTCGCGATGCTCCCTCCAACCGCGCAGGACATCGGCGAAACTCTCGCGAACGAGCGCTATCGCATCCCAAGGGCCTACGCACGACGCGGGCTCACGCTTGAGCATTCCGGCGTCGGCTGCACCGCGCTCGTCCTGGAGTTCACATCGGGACTGCACGCGCTCGTCACCTGTGCCGAGGATGCGCTCGCGCCCACTGCTGAGAATGAAGCGGTAGATGTGGGCGTCTATGGCCCCGACAGTGGCGAAACGCTGGATTATCGTCCGTGCGCCAACGCCGAAGAGGCGATCGCCTATCTCGACGAGCTGGACCCGAAGTATTCACCCGCTCACCTGCCTGACCCAAGACACCTCGCCCGCGACGCGCTGCTGGGCGCCATCCTTCAGATCCGATCGAAGCTCGGCGTTCCACCAGGACAAGAGCTCGGAGCATTCCCAGACGACGGTGAGGATCCGGAACGGATCATTCGACTGCTCACGCGCTATGGTCAATCCGCCATTTACGCGCTCATGCAACAGCGCACCAGACTGCCCTCTGAGTTACCCACTGCCGGAGAGCTTGCTCACGCATTCGCCGAGGAAGTGACGGCAGCCCTCTCTGCGGAGCAGTTGACGGAAGCGATCAAACGCAACCGCGAAGACCCGCACGCGCAGTGCGGGGAGATTTGCCACACTCATGACTTCATGGATGCCAATGAGTGCATGATTCGGGCCTGGGTGCGGCTCACGCGCACGGACATTGATGCCGGCAGCGACACACACGCTGCACTCATGAACGACGCGTGGAAGCTTGCCGCAAGAGCGGACTTTCGCGCTGCCAACATCGGCGAGTAACGTGACGAGCCTCGCAAGAGGCTCGCCACCTCGCCGGGATATCCGGACTGAGGAGTTCACCATGGACCGAATGCAACGTCTTGATGCGATCATCGCCGAGGCGCGCGCGGCGAAAAGCTGCTCCCGCAGGCTCGACCGGCTGCATGATGCGCAGATCGGTCGGCTACAGACTGGCGCGATGAGTCGTGGCCAGAACGACGACGTACAACGCCAACGTCTCGTGGGCTGGCGAGGGGGGCGAGAAATCATGAACGGCGACTACGCGAATTGATCGGCTTGCCCGTCCTCAGCACCACCACTGCACCATTGTCCTGTGTCTCCGTGCAGCTTGCGCCCGATGAAGCCGCGGGCTGACGTTCAGCGAGACTGCCACCACACACCGCTCGGCTGACGACGTCGGTCGTTCGCCCTAAGGAGCCCCGATTGTGGGGGCTAGTCGCCACCCCTCGGACCACCCGATATCAAACAGGGCACGACGCTTTTCGGTTTCTGGGGCGACGAAGCACTGCTCGTCCCCCACATTCTCGCGACGACAAGTCGCTGATTCGGTCAGCACCGTACAGGCAGTCCTCGATCTTCAAGACTGCGCTTCGATGTCTCGGAGTGATCGAGTCCAGTCCGCCACAGCATCTGTTTCCGCGGACGAGCGTCAGCCCCCTTGACGCGGGTGCATCCTCATCAACCTCAACATGGGAGAAGTTCACCATGAACCGCCCCACAGGCAATGGGCACAAATCTCGCCTTACCGCGTACGAGTCTTTGCGCCGCCAGTTGATATCGCGCGATCTTGCGGCCGACCCCGTCGAACTGCCGAAAGGGTTCGTCGCCCTCTTCGCGAGCGAGCCCGGTGACGCGCCCCATCACGCACACCTGTTTCGCAGCAACGGGCAGGAAGCCGAGGCGCCGCTGACCGTGTTCATCGATGCCGCAGATTTCACGGCGTGGATCGACGGCCTGCGCGAAGCCGTCGAACGCGGTGACAGTACCGTCGAAGCGTATTGGTGCAAGCGCGCGGTGATCGTGGGTCAGGCCGATGAAAAGCGGCACACCCGCAAGACCGCCACCGCAGTCGTCCATGGCGAGATCGACGCGCTCGTCGAGCTGCGTGTCTTTGCGCCGTCACGAGGCCAGGCGCTCAAAGCGGCTCTGACAACCGCAGTGATCAAGCAGCACGTGCGCGACGGAATGACGACCCGTGACATCATTGAAAGGTACAACCAGAAGCGGACTCTATCGCCCGAAGAGCAGTTCGCTGAGGATGTGTTTGCTTGCACAGATGACATCAACACCGTGTTGCCACGTCTGGCCGCCCGGTATCAGGACCTCGTCATCGTCGCCGCGCTCGCCGAGCATGTCGGCGACGCTTTGCGGGTCTTCATGCAAAACGGCGTTTGCAATCCAACGCAGGCGCGACGCGTTCTGAAGCACCTTGAAGACATCGCTTTCTCCGGCGAAGAAGTGGCCGAGGCGAGCGGTACGCGCGACTCCGGGACGAAGGTTGAGACTCCTTTTCGCCTCTCCATCGCGCTCCATCCGTACGATGCGACGCGGGTCATCGTCGAACGCGACCTGACCCAACAGGAGGCGTTCACCTTTCTGAGCTCGATGTGGGCGGGACTTGAAGCTGAGGACCCGACGAATGAGCCACTCGAGGACTATCTGGTCCGCCTGAGTGAGGACTCCCGCGAGAGTGTCACGGTCAGCGACTCGAAGTTCGGTTTCGAGCTCTATCGCAGTGCTTCATGTGATCCACCTACCGTGCGTCTCGATCTACCCAAAGCCCCACGGGAGCCGAGCAAGAAGGATCCGCGGTAGAGCGTCCGTTCCACTCGTCAGTTCGATCCCCGCAAAGGGACACGCATCCCCTGCGGGGTCCGTCGTGTCCCTTCTCTTTCAACAGGAGACACGCAATGGTCCTTTCCGAAAGCAATGACACGGTCGCATTCACAGAACGCGACGATGCTGATTTTCGCGACTATCAGGTAATGGTGGATCGCTCGCGACTGCGCAAGGCAGACGAAAGCGGTGATGAAGATCTGTATTGGGTACTTTGGTCACGGGCGGCGCCCGACCCACCGCTGCCCGTTCTCCCAAGATCTTGCCGTTGCGACACCGGTGCGGAGGTCAGCGCCTCCACGCTTCAGTCCGGCCAGACCGTCATCCTGGATTCAGGACTTGGTACTCGTCGAGCGGTCGCCGTTAGGCACGATTTGTCGAGTTCAAGGCACTCGGTCATCGTGCGAGATGAGGGCGGCGAACTCGATAGCGTCTGCGGCAAGTCTACGCCTCTCGGTATTGGTTGGAGGGTCGCGAAATGAGTTCCAGAAACTCAGCAAGGCCGTGCCGAGGAGCCTCCGCGATCTGCCCCCCATCTCTCCGCATCCTGGTGCCTGCGAAGTAGCGGAAGCTCATCGGCCCGTACCTGCGCAGCCCGAGTCTTCAAGGCTGCCCTGCAATCCATGCAGTGACTCACACCCAGTCCGCACAGCACCCCCGGTGTCCTGCCACTCACCGGCAAACGGCATCGAACCGAGTTTGTCGAAGCCAAGCATGCTGAATTGACTGGCTCGGACGCGCCGCGCTCGCTGCAGCGGGCCTCGACAACGATTGACGTCCGCTTGATCTCATCAACCCAGCAGGGGACACGTGCGCCCCTCGGGTGTTCGTGTCCCCTTCCTCTTGTTATCACTATGGGGACACCACTCATGACTACATTCGATGCAAGAATCACTGCCGCCATCGCGGTCAACCTGTCCTATCTTCGGCATTTCCTGAGCGATGCAGTCGCGCGGAGCTCCGAGGCCCTTGATCTCATCCACCGCGGCGAACGCGATCAGTCACTCGGTGTGTTACTGGGACTCGATGTCCTGGTCGACGATTGCAAGGCGCTGCTCGGTGCAACACGAGTGCTCCATCAAACGAAAGCCACTTGCGAGCCGCGCACCGAAGGACCGCCTTTCGTCTTCGGCCTTCTCACACCTGAGGATCTCGTGTACGTCCGGAAGCTCCTCGAAGCCGAAGACTCCCTGCAGGAGGAATCGCAGCATCTGCCCGGCGAGATGCCGCAGGATATCCGCGCCCGAATCATCTTCCCATCCGTCGAGAATCCACGCATCGATGGCTCACAAGTCAGTCCGGCGCAGATCGACAGACTGAGCCAGCATTGGAGTCAGATCGCTGGCGAGCCCGTGCAGGCGGAGTGTCTTGACTACGCTTTCATCACTCGCTGCACCGAGCTCGCGGCGCTGCGCCTCGAGCGCCAGTACAACGACCGCCCGAAAGCGCAAGCGATCAACAGCCAGAACCTCGGTGGCTGGGTGTTCCTCCTGGAACGGCACATCTAAATGCGCGAAGGGCTGGCCCTGATCGCCTGAAACGAGCCCTCTGGGGCTCCCGACCTATCACGGGACGACATGCGTGCGACTTGTCGCGCGCATGCCGCCCATGCTCTGCGCATCCTGCGCGACGCGCCGGTGCCTTCCGTCAGCGGCCCGACTCGTCCACCCCGCATCGATACCCCTCCACCCACGCGACTCGTTCAAGGAGTGATCCCATGCTACAGCGCTACTTTCTAACCACGGGTGTCCTGATCCTGGATCAGGTGACACCGGTCATCGAGGCATTGTTTGGCGGTTTCAACTTTCGACCTGCGCCGCCCGGTGCGGACGATTCACGCGTCGCGACCATTCCGACGTGGTCGGCCGTGCTCGAGCGCCTCGTTGCACTCGCCGCTGAGTTGTCGATCCGACCCTCAGAAGGTGCGCTCGACAACATGGCCTCGGCTCTGCTGCTGCTTTCCGCGCACTTTGGCTGTTTCAAAGATGCGGCGCTCGTTGATTTCATCGAGCACCATCCCTTCGAGGGCGAAGCGGATCTCGATACGCTCTACATCATCGCCAGGCGCTTTGACGATGGCCACGGGTTGAAGGATATCCGGCTCAACTCGAACCCGTGTCACGCGGAGCTCGTCGCTCATAGCGCGGCGGACGTGGCCAGTGAAATGCTGGACATGCTGAGCGACGTCCTGCCGCTGATAACGGATGAGGCCGTTCTAGAGCCGCTGCGAAGGCGACTGGCCAGGATGCTGGCGGAGGCGACGCGAACGGCGGAGGGGCAATCGGACGCCAACAAGCGCCATTGAGTCTGCTGCACGATTCTCACCCGTTGAGTGACCCGCTCTCCATCGGGATGGCGGGTTTACCTTTTCCGCAGCAGACCCACCGTCCCTCCCCGCCCCCGGTTCTTCCGCATCCCGGCTTGCAACAGATCTGGTACCGAGTCTCGGAGCCCACACGCACCACATTTCGGCAAGGCGGTAATCGGGCCGCGTCACGGTTCGGTTTCTTCAGGGTCACGCACCGCTCTCCCGAACAAAGTTGTACGACGTGCGTGGCGGTTTACCGCCCCGTGCCCAGGCAGCCATTGGGTCTTCAAGGCTGCGTCGCGGTTCTCCGCGCTGACCGAAGCCCACGTCCGCGCGAGCGTTGATCACCGCGGACGATCGCCGGTGTTCTGGCGACGGATGCCCACTCATCACTGACGGGAGAAGCCATGAAGACAACTCTTACCGACAATGCTGCGCTCGATGATGTCTCGCGAAATACCATCGCGCGCGAGCTCGCCCATTTCTCGACGGCGCCGATCCAGTTCTTTCATGCGTGGAAGCGCGGCGTGGAGCTCGCCGGCACCCACCTTTTCGGCCAAGACCCGCGAGCCGATCTCGAGCGTGCTGCGACGGTGTGGGATCTTGTTCCGAAGATGCCGCTGATCGAGCGCGCCATCGGTCCTATGAGCTCTGGCGAGAAGGTGTTTCTCGCCGCGCTCGTCAGCTTCTACAACGCCGAGGACGGCGGTCGACTGCTCAGACGTATTGGTGTGAGAGGCCTTGCCGATCTCGGCGGCCTCGATCTGAAGCGGCGATCCGTCATTGCCGCACTGATTCTCAACTACAGCGGCTGGTAACGCGCGGCGACGCGAACCAGCCGATCGATGACCTTTGACCCGAAAGGGACAGTGTCCCATCGGGGCAGCCATCTCTTCATCAACCAGACTCGCCCTTAGTCCAGCCCTATTCGGATTCCTCACACGAACGCGCGGCAGTGAACTGCTCCGCTCCGTTTCGTCCTCTTTCGCCTCTCAGTCTTCGGGCGCGCGGGACCCGCGCGGCCCGACCCTTTTACCTTAACACAGGAGTCTCAGTCATGACCGACATCGATACCCAGACGCGTATCACGCTCAAGAAGCTGAAGGTCGCCGAGTTCGCAAGCGAGGAAACGCTCTGCTTCTCGGCGCTTGTGCTTCTCGATGGCAAACCCATCGCGCGTGCGAAGAATGACGGCCGCGGCGGCTGCACCTTCATCGATCCACTACCCGGAAAGACAAAGGCACTCACCGAAGGCGAGGCCTACGCGAAAACCTTGCCGTCGGTCACTTCGTCCTATTCCAAAGCGAAGGGCTCGAAGACCTTCACGATCGCCGTTGACCTTGAGTTCCTTGTCGTTCACCTGGCAAATGAAATGCATCTGAAGGCCGCCTTCAAACGTGACTTCAGAAACAAGGTGATGTTCGTCAAGGATGGCAAGCTCAACTACCTTCAGGGTGTCCGCCTGCCCAAGGTGGCGGACAAGGCCCGGCTCTTCGTCGAGCTCCGCAAGAAGCACGGCGCGCAGATCGTGGTCTCCGAGCTCACGGAAACTCAGGCCTTCGTACTCTGGAGAAAACACTCCTGAATCCTGATGCCCGCGACCCGCGCCACGTCGAAGTCGTCCCTGCACATTCTGATCTAAGAACGCCTCATCGAGCTCACGCGGCGTGTCGTCAGCGGCTACTGGCGCGGCTAGTGAATCTCCGCTCGCCAGCAAGAATGCGTCGCCCCGCGCATCCCATTTTCCGGTGACGACAGACCCCGTGATCCGCGATGTTCATGGCAATGTTCGCTGACTCACCTCAGCAGTATGCCCAGGTAGCCCCTGGTCTTCGAAGGCTACCGCGCGGTCTTCCGCGCTGACCAGACCAGTTCGCCCCAGCATCCGTAAGCGCGAACGTTCATCGCCCCCCCCGATGAAGGATGCACGTGAGATGTCCTGTTGATCTTCGATCTGTCACCCAGCTGCGGGATATGCCTTCCCGCACGGGGTGGTGTGTCTCGGCTTCTTCTCATTCTCTTACGTGGAGATACACGCCATGTCCAACTCATCCGAGTATTACAACCTCTTCATCGACGGGCTCGGCTACGTCAATCGCATTCGCACGGTGCCCCCGCGCAAAGGCGATCCCTTCCTCTGCTGCGATATTTCCGCCATCTACGGTCATCGCGACGCCATCGAGTATCGCCGCTTCAGTGTGAAGGTGTGCGGGAACGATGCCCAGCACCTGATCCGACGCTGTGAGAAGGCCGAGAAGGAAGACCGCAAGATCCTCATCGGTTTTCGGCTTGGCGACCTCTGGGTCGATCAGTTCACCTACTCCCAGGGTGAACGCGCCGGCAAGCCCGGCGTCGATCTCAAGGCTCGGCTGCTCTTCATCCGCTGGATCAACATCGACAAGGTGCGGGTGTACACGGCTGAGACGGCCCCGGACGAGACCCTCGACGGTGACACACCGGCGGGGGAGGTCCCGGAGCTGCCGACACTGAAGCGTCCCACGAGGCCGACCCCCGCGCCTCAACCGGCGGAAGCCGCGGCGCTCACCGACTCGTTCTGATCGCAAGGCCCCCGCAAGGGGCCTTGTTCTTTCCTCTTTCGCCAAAGGACTCTTCCAATGGTTACGCTCCAAGGCCAGTTGGCCATCAAGACCATTCACGGTCGCAACGGCGATTTCAACGTCGGCCGCCTGACTACGCCGATCGGCGAGTTCGTCACCAAGAATGCCGAGCTCGATCAGTATCGCGAGGGCAAGTACGACGGCGACTTCAACATCGTCGAGATTCGTCCCTCGATGTACACCACCGGTGGCCGCATGGTCATAGAGATGCGCGCCGTGCTCGGCGGCATGACCTTGTCGAACACGGAACCGCTCTCCCGGGATGAAGCCCAGAAGCTCAGTCCTCAGGAAGTCGATCCGGTTGATGAAGAAGCGCACAGCCCTCCGCCGGTTGCTCCGGCGCCGGAGCCTGTCGCGCCTCCCACGCCAGCCCCGCCCGATCCGCTCGTCGACACCACGCCCTTCGAAGCGGTGGCGGCTCCTTCATCGAAGGCGACGGCAGCCTCTGCCGAGGAGGCCGATGAAAAGCTCTTCGGCGCGCTCTGGCCGCTGGGTCCGCTCGTGAAGCTCGATGCCACCGTCAATCGGCGTGTGCTGCGACAGCAGCGAGCACGCCTGAACGAGCTCGGCTACGAGATCGACTTCAAGGATCAGACCTTCTATCCGAAGAAGGCGGCCTGAGGCCAAGGGCCGCTCCTCATCGAAGTCCCTCCAACCCCGGCGGGGATGCATCCCGATCGGGATGCCTCTTTTGCCGGGACTCATCGTGTCTCATCCAAAGGAGATCAGTCCCATGTTCTCGAAGCTCTACACCTATCAGGAGACCCTGGAGGCGTACCGCCAGCACCTCACACGCAATCCCGGCAAGGCCATCGATACGGGCTCGGGGATTGTGGCCATGCTCGACTACACCGGTGATGTGTACGGCGCGATCTTCGATGCCTCCCTCGGTCGGATCGATCGTCGCTGTGCATTTGATTTCGATGAGCGAACGTTTCGCGATGGCCACTGGGAAGGGCAGACCGTTGAAGAGACGGCCGACTCCATCCAGAAGCCGCGCCTGATCGACGTCGCACTCTTCTAGCGAAGCTCTTCTAGCGAAGCTCTTCTAGCGAACACCGCTGCAGGCGGTTGATCCCTTCACCGCATCCTCCACCCGTCAGGGGCAGTCCATCGCCCCTGCAGGGCATGGATTGCCTCCTGATCTGTTCGCAAGGAGACCTCCATGTCCCACTCTTCCACGGCTGCGCGCGCGCTCTATCGCATCGAGGAATGCCAGGACCTCATGGCCGATGCGTGTGTGTGCGATGAGTCCCGTCATCTCGTCTTTCTGTCTGTCTGGGGCCGCGACACCGCGGTTCAGGAGTTTCTCGCACGCCTGACGCTCGGCTCCGCCGAGAAGGGGCTCGACGGCTTTCATCTCGTGAGCGCCGAGCGCACATCGCTCCCGGTGAGCGTCGCGAATGCACACCTCCTCGAGAAGCGCACGACGCGTGCCTTTCAACGCACGCTCTTCGGCTCGATGCTGCACGTATGGCTCCTCGACTCGCGCTGCCTGCAGCCGGACAAGGCGAACGGCTCGGCGCTGGCGATCCTTCCCCGGGATGACACCCGGCGCACCGCGCGGCTCTGGACACTGGTACAGGACACCTGTCCGCTGCCGCTCCTTCCTCACTGGCGCGAGACGGTGCTCGATCTTCTGACCGCGCACAACATGCTGACCGCGTTCTCGTTCTCACTCGGGCCGGTTGAGGGCTATCGCATTGCCCTCGACGTGCCAGCCCTGACCACATCCCTGGGCGATCTCGTCCGCTCGGGAACGCTCACGTATCAGCCCGCAGCCTCCCGAACTGCGACACCCCCGCGCTCTGATGGCCCGGCGCCACGCGTGCGCCATCGCTTCATCCCACCCCTTCGCAAGGAGACTGCTCATGGCTCTCATGTTCACACGCCTGGCGCGTAACTTCGCCAAGGCCGGCTACTTTCCGACCGATGAGCCGACACTCGAGCGCTGTCTTTCGGCGCTCGAGCCGGCGGCCTCAGGTCTCATGTGCATTCTGGATCCCTGCGCCGGCGAGGGCGCCGCGATTGCAGAGCTCGCGCACGACCTGGGGCGGGACTGTGTTCGCGCCTACGCGGTGGAATACGACGTCGAGCGGGCGAGGAGCGCCCGCTCGCTCGTCGATCGCTGCCTGCATTCCGATCTCATGGATACCTTCGTCTCGCGCCAGTCCTTCGGCCTGCTCTTTCTCAATCCCCCCTACGGCGATCTGGTGCGAGACCAGTGCGGCGGGTACGAGTTCGCAGGCCGGGCGCGGCTCGAGAAGCTCTTCTATCAACGCTGCCTGCCACTCCTTCAGTACGACGGGATCCTCGTCTTCATCATTCCGGTCTACACGCTCGATGCGGAGCTGGTCGGCTGGCTCACGCGGCACTTCGTGGACCTGCACGCCTATCGCGCGCTGGAAACGAAGTTCAAGCAGGTTGTGATCTTCGGACGCCGCGCCCGCGGGCGCGATCAGGTGAGCGAAGCCGCTCGCGCGGCCCGTACCCGATTGCTGCAAGCCGGGCGCGGCGACATCGACCTTGAAGAGTTGCCGGACGAGTGGCCGCATCTGCCTTACTTGATCCCAAGCACTCTCGCTGAACCACAGGACTTCTACCGCAATTCTGTCGAACCGGAACAGTTCGCCGCCGAGGTCACGCGATTGAAAGGCCTGTGGACGGCATTCGACACACTCCTCGGCGCCGCCCGGGAGTCGCTGCGCCCTCCGGCGCGGGCGCTCTCAAAGTGGCACCTCGCGCTGGCGCTTGCGGCCGGGGCGATCTCGGGCGTCGTTCGCGCCAAGAGCGGCCGCATCTTCATCGTCAAGGGCGACACTCACAAGGAGAAGCTCACGACGACGGAGTACACCCAGCTCGAGGACGGCAAGGTGTCGGAGAGTCGCGTACTCACCGATCGCTTTGTTCCCGTCATTCGGGCGTGGGACATGACGCCGGACTCTTCCACATTGGGTCAGGTGCTCACCATTCGGTGAGCTTAATTCTCGAACACCTCGTCTTTCGTTCTTCACCCGTCGGGGCCATCTCGCGCCCCGCGCGCGGCATGGCGTTCCGGCATCACACACAAGGAAACGCCATGACGCCAACTCCCGCAGCGCCACTCTTTCCCCATGGGCGCATGTTCATGACCGAATCGATCGTCAACCTCGCCCGCGAAGGCAAGGCCGACATCCTGAAGTGTCTCGATCGCCATCTGACCGGCGACTGGGGCGATGCTCCGGAAATGCGCAAAGCGATGAATGACATCGCCGTCGCCCAGAGTCGCGGCGCGATCGTCTCCAGGTTCCGGATCACTCCCGAGATTCAGATCGTGATCCTGACGACGGAGGATCGCAGTCTCACGAAGCTCATGCTCGTGAATGAGTCTCTGGACGACCTCTACGACTGAGTCCTCTCAAAGGCCCCTCGCCGGCTGCTTCTGACCAACCCTCCGGGCTCATGCGCGCCCCGTGGGTCGCATGGCCTCTCCGTTTCAACGCCTTTTTTTTCAAACGAAGGAGAGACGTTCCATGCTCGCAAGTTCCGTTCTTTCTTTTTGTAGTCCGCGCTTTCAACCGGGACGACTGCTGATGACGCCTGGCGTGACGAAACTGGTCCACGACCACAAGCTCAATCTCATGAAATATCTCAGTCGCCACCTTGAGTGCGATTGGGGCGACGTGAGTGAGAACGATCGCCAAGCGAATCAGGAGGCGCTGCGCGAGGGCGATCAACTGCTCTCCGCGTATCAGGTCTCGCCCGACTTGAGACTTCTGATCATTACCGACGCCGGGCGCGCGGTGACCACCGCGGCACTGCCCGGCGAGCGGTGATCCAACCTCAGGATACCAGCGCACGTTCCTCCCACCCATGCGGGGCGTCACCCACCCCGATGGGGATGGTGATCGCCCCGCTCACCTTACTGGAGCATCACCATGGCACTCGACACAGTGGTCGAGGTCGCAGGTAACGGCGATCTCATCGAATCCACTTCCACCGATTTCTCATCCCTCGATTCCTCCTCCTCTGCGCTCACGTGGAGCCTGTCGGATTTCGTCTCCGAATTCGGCGAAGAGCTCCTGAGCTCCCTCAACAGCACTAATCCTCCGGTGTACACCGGCTGCCCGCGCCCGCACCGGGTTCGGGTCCTTGAAAACCTGAAGCGCCGACTCTTCCCCGCGCAGGCGGAAGTCGTGCATACCGTCGCGGAGCTTCTCATCGATCGCGGTGAGCGCGCCGCGATCCTCAATGGCGAGATGGGTTGCGGCAAGACCGTCATCGGGATTGCCGCCGCGGCGGTTCTTCACGCGGAAGGCTTCCGCCGCACGCTCGTCCTGTCGCCGCCACATCTCGTCTACAAGTGGCGGCGCGAGATTCAGGAGACCGTCCCCGGTGCGCGCGTCTGGGTGCTGAATGGCCCGGATACGCTCGTCAAGCTCATGAAGCTGCGCGATCAGCTGAACGTCCCTGCCCAGGGGCAGGAGTTCTTCGTTCTCGGCCGCGTTCGCATGCGCATGGGATTTCACTGGCGGCCGGCTTTCGTTCGTCGCCGGGTGATCGGAGGCGAGATCGCTCAATGCCCTCGATGCGGCCACACGATCACCGACCTCGATGGCGAGCCGATCAGGCTCGTCGAGCTCGAACACGAGGACACCCGTCGTCGCTGCGCAAATGAGAACTGTCGCGATGCGCTCTGGACGCTCGTTCGGCCCCAGACGCTCTCGGCGCACGATCAGTCACAAGCGGTGCTCAAAGCGCTGACGCGCATTCCGACCATCGGACCTGCCACCGCACAGCGCCTCGTGCGCAAGTTCGGCGACTCGTTTCTCGCGTCCATGCTCGGTGACAATCTTTTCGAATTCATCAATCTCATGGATGGGGATGGCGAGCTCGTCTTCTCCGATCGTCAGGCGCAACGCATGGAGCGCGCCATGTCGAACATGGAGTTCGGCTTCGGCGCGGGCGGCTATCAGCCATCGGAGTTCATCAAGCGCTATCTGCCGCAGGGCACGTTTGACCTGTTGGTCGCAGACGAAGCGCATGAATACAAGAATGCCGGTTCCGCGCAAGGGCAAGCGATGGGCGTGCTCGCCGCCAAGTGTACGAAGGCGGTTCTCCTCACCGGAACGCTCATGGGCGGATATGGCGACGATTTGTTCTATCTTCTATTTCGCGCGCTGCCCGCGCGGATGATCGAAGACGGCTATCGGCCGAACAAGCAGGGAAGCCTCACCGCCGCTGCGCTCGCCTTCATGCGCGATCACGGCGTTCTGAAAGACATCTACAGCTCACGCGAGGAAAGCAGCTCCTCTCACAAAACCGCGCGCGGCAAGAAGATCAGCGTGCGCACGGTCAAGGCGCCGGGGTTCGGTCCGAAAGGCATCCTCCGCTGCATTCTTCCCTACACCGTGTTCCTTCGTCTGCGCGATATCGGCGGGAACGTTCTGCCGCCGTACGAGGAGGAGTTTCGGGAAGTCGCGATGAATGCCGAACAGCAGGTCGCATACGACCAGCTCGCTTCGAAACTGACATCGGAGCTGCGTCAGGCGCTCGCCCGGCGAGATACGACGCTTCTCGGGGTCGTGCTCAATGTGCTCCTCGCCTGGCCCGATGTCTGTTTTCGCGCGGAGACCGTCAAGCACCCGCGCACCAAGAGTCTTCTGGCGTTCGTGCAGTCGATCTTCCGCGATCACGAGCTCTCGCCCAAGGAGAGTGAGCTTCTGAAGATCTGCCGCGAGGAGAAGGCGGCGGGCCGCAAGGTCCTGGTCTACAGCATTTACTCTGGCACCCGCGACACGATGTCACGGCTGAAGAGTCTCCTCGAAGAACAGGGGTTCAAGGTCGCGGTCCTGCGCGCAAGCGTGGACACCTCGCGCCGCGAGGACTGGATCGCCGAGCAGCTCGATCGCGGAATTGACGTTCTCATCACCAACCCCGACCTGGTCAAGACGGGTCTTGATCTGCTCGAGTTCACGACGATTGTGTTCATGCAGTCGGGGTTCAATGTTTACACGCTTCAGCAGGCGGCGCGGCGTTCCTGGCGCATCGGTCAGAAGCTTCCCGTCAAAGTCATCTTCCTCGGCTACGCCAAGACCTCTCAAATGACGTGCCTCGCGCTCATGGCCAAGAAGATCACGGTCTCGCAAAGCACTTCGGGGGATGTGCCCGAGTGTGGACTGGATTCGCTGAACCAGGATGGCGATTCGGTCGAGATCGCACTGGCGCGACAACTCGCCGCGTAACGGATCACTATTTTCCGACTCGGAGTGATGCCCATGAAGTTCTACGTTGAAGTGACGCGTACCAGGTATGCGCGTCAGCTCGTGGAGGTCGAAGCAGCGAGTGCTGCTGAAGCCAAACGCATCGCGATTCAACAGGCGCCGGATGCGGAGTTCTCCACCTACGACTGTGAGTACGAGGCCTCCGCCATCGAGGCTGCGCGGCTCGATCAGAGCTGCAGCGACAACACGCCTTGATGACGTGAGCATTGCGGCCCCTCAAATGGGGGCCGCATCTCCCCGCGCGGAAGGAGGACGACACCGGGCCAAATCGGTCCCGAACCAATTTCCTATTCCTGGCTGTCGATGAGTGTGCGGGTCTGAGAGCGTGCAGACCGTCGCCGTGACGGAAGTCAATCCATGCCCGCAACACTCGCAATGCCCGCCGACCTTTCCATCCGCAGATCTGCATCACCCCTCGTGGTGCTCTTCGCGGCCACTGCGTTTCTCGCCGGATGCGCTACGGCTGCCGCGCCGGCAACCCCTCAACAACGGTCCGACACTGCGAAAGCTCTTCCCGACGGGCTGATCCCGGTCGTGCGGTACGGCCGCTACACGCTCGCGGAGCTCACGGCCGACGCCCCGCAACGCGCACTGATGCAGCAGGTGATCGAGATCACGATTCCCGCAACGCCGAACGCAACGGTTGCGGATGCCATGCGGTACGTCCTGCTGAGAAGCGGCTATCAGCTCTGTGATGACTCGGCCGAGGTGCGCCGGCTCGAGGTGCTCCCGCTGCCCGCCGCGCACGTCCACCTGGGTCCCGTGATGCTGCACGAGGCTCTGATGCTCCTGGTCGGTGGCACCGGGGAACTGCAGATCGATGACACATCGCGCCGCGTGTGTTTTATGGCCCAGAAAGCGGCAAGCGATGAGGACGCCATACCCAGGGCAGTCGATCTTCCGGAGTCGCGCCCGTGACTCCCGAGGAGGCTCCCCAGCGCAGGCGGTTCTTGCGCGTACTCGCCTTCGTCTGGCTCGGCTTTATCAGCGCGTTTGCGGTCATCGACCACGTGGCGCTGACTCGCCTCGCGGAGAAGGTCGCCGCGCCGAGGCCCACTGCGACTGAGGGGTCGGCGCTGCAGACACGACTGTCGGTCCTCGAACAGCGTGAGGCCGCCACTCGTGAGGCGATTCAGGCCATGAATGAAGCCAGGCTCCCCGAGCAGCTGCAGGAGCTGGATGCGCGCCTCAAGCCCTTGCAGGAGACGATGAGTCGCGCCGCTTCGAAGGATGAGCTCACGGCGCTGGCCGATCGATTGAGCGCGCTCGAGACACGAATCCTGCGCGCACGAGCCGCCTCGCCGCGCGCGGGTACGCCGCGGATGCCTCCCGCGAACAAGAAGGACACGGCACCGCCCTTTGCCATTCTCGGCGCCGAGTGGCGAGGCGGTGAACGCTTCCTCGCCGTCTCCTCGCGCGCTGCCCGGAGCCTCGCCGAGGTTCACCTGTTGCGGGTCGGCGAGACACTCGATGACTGGCAGCTGCAGGCGCTCGAAGACCGCACGGCCGTGTTTGCCCGGTCCGGCCGCATCGAGCGTCTGCATGTACCGTAGGCACGCGAGGCTTTCGTACTCACCGGGCGCGCTACTCTGCGCGTGCGCGATCGTGACGTTTGGGCAGTCGGCACAGGCGAGAGAGGGTCCGCCCGCAAGCGCTTCCTCGCGCCTCGAGAAGAGCGACGTGCAAGGCTCGCGCGAAGCCCCGCTCGAGGAAGCCCGGGCGCAACATTTCGGACTCAACGCCGAAGAATGGGCGCGTTACCGCGAGCTCATGCGCGGGCCGCTCGGCATCTACTCGCCGAACCTCGACCCGCTGACCGCCCTCGGGATCGAGGCGCGCTCGCTCGAGGAGCGCCGTCACATCGCCGAACTTCAGGTGCGCACGGAGGCGCGCCGCGCGGAAAGGACCCTCGCCTATCAGCGCGCGTACGATGAGGCCTGGAAGCGCCTCTATCCGTCCTTGCAGCCGGTGCGCGCGGACTCAGCGCGCGCGCCCAATCCCGCGCAAAGCTCCTCCGACGCCGATCGGGTAGCCGTCTTCGTCAAAGAAAACTGCCCGCCCTGTGCGACGCGCGTCAGAGACCTGCAGGCGGCAGGCCGGCGCTTCGACATCTATGTCGTCGGCACGCATCAGAAGGACGCGCGCATTCGCGCATGGGCGAAATCGGCTGGCATCGATCCTCCCAGAGTGCGCACGGGGCAGATCACCCTCAATCACGATGCTGGCCGATGGCTCTCGATCGGCGGACAGGGCGGGCTCCCCGCAGTGCTTCGTGCGGTCAACGGGCGATGGCAACGCGAATGATCCTGGCGTTCACCTCTGTCGTGGCGCTCATGCTCATGGTGCCCGCCGTGCACGCGGCCACGCCCGTGCGCGAGATCCCGCTCGCCTATCAACTGGCCGCGGACCGCGCCGAGGTGCCCGCGAGCATCCTCTTTGCCCTCGCGCTCCAGGAAAGCGCGACGCGGCGGAATGGGCGTCTGATCCCGTGGCCCTGGACGCTGAACATTGCAGGTGCCCCCGCACGCTTTGCCACACGGCGCGAAGCCTGCGTGGCGCTCCTGCGCGCACTGCGCGAAGGGGCTGCGCCCGTCGATGTGGGGCTCGGGCAGATCAGCGTGCAGCATCACCGGCATCGCGTGCGCACCCCGTGTGCGCTTCTCGATCCGTACCGGAACCTGGCACTCGCGGCGACGATTCTGCGCGAGCACCACCGTCCGGACGAAGCGTGGTCACTGGCCGTGGGCCGCTATCACCGACCCGCAGGCGGTGCCCCGGCCGCACGATACCGCTCGAGCGTCGAACGACACCTCGCGCGAGTTCTCGGCACACGCCTCGCATCGATGACGTTGCACGGACCTGCACCATGAGAGCGATTGCGTGCGCCTGGGTGCTCATCGTGATCGCATCGGTCGGCGCCTTCGTTCTCGCAGCCGACCCATCGCCTGCGGCCGACCCATCGCTCACAATTGTGCGCGATGTGGGAGGCGTCTCGGCGCTCCCATACTACGAGCGCCTTCACCTTCGATCACGGGAGGAGAGCCGTCCCGGGCCCTCCGAACTCGGCGCGCCGTCGCCACCGCAGAAGCCGGTCACTCCCTTCACCGAAGAGTCGCTGCTGCCCGTTGTTTCGAGGGCGCTGAGCCCCGGGCCCGTCGCCTCGCGCGCGCTGCATGCGCCGGGACTCACGCCGATGTTCCTCATCGGCGAGGACGCGCAATCCCATACCTGGCTGCATGAGCATGCCGGGAAGCTCCGCGCCCTGCACGCGGTGGGACTTGTCGTCAACGTCACATCCGGCGATGCGCTCGCCAAACTGCGCGCGGAGGCTCCCGGTCTCACCCTCGCACCAGTCTCAGGGGATGACCTCGCGCAACGACTGAAGCTCACTCACTACCCGGTCCTCATCACGGCCACCGGGATCGAGCAATGACGTGGCCTCCCATGCCGTCGAGGTGCTGCTGCGACCGGCGGTGGAGCTCTACACCGTCGCCGTCTGCATCGTCGCGGCCGCCGTGTCGCTCTGGGCACCCTGGTCCATCGCGCTTAGTCCTGCCATTGGACGGGCCTCCGCACTCGCGTTCCTCTGTTTCGCTGCCATCCGCCTTCGTCAGGCGCTGACGATCCTCCGCTATCGCCGTACCATCCGGCGCCTCCCGCGCTATGCGATCAGCGCAAACGCCGTACCTGTAAGTCGCCAGCGACTCTTCATCGGGCGCGGCTTCCGCTGGGATCAGCGGCATACGCATCGGCTCCTGCAGACGTATCGGCCGGAGTTTCGCCGCTATGTCGAGCCCTCGCGCCCATACAGCCTGGCGCGTCGCATGGAAGAGCGGCTCGAAGAGGCGCCAGCACTCATCCGATCGCTCACGGGGTTGACGGCGTGGGATGTCCCCTTCAATCCGGTGCGACCCTTGCCACCGGTCGGCGGACTGGCGCGCCTGCACGGCGTGGAACTTCATGAGGTGGACGTCTCGCTCCCCTTGAGCGAACGCGTCGGTCACACCCTCGTTCTCGGCACGACCCGGTGCGGCAAGACCCGGCTCGCCGAGCTTTTTCTGATCCAGGATATCCGCCGCGGCGAAGTCTGCATCGTCTTTGATCCCAAGGGCGATGCCGATCTGCTGAAGCGCATGTACGCGGAAGCGCGCCGCGCCGGGCGCGAGCGCGAGTTCTACGTCTTTCATCTCGGGTGGCCCGATCTGTCCTCGCGCTACAACGCGGTGGGGCGTTTCGGACGGATCACCGAAGTTGCCACGCGAATCGCCGGTCAGTTGAGCGGTGAGGGCAATTCCGCCGCCTTCCGTGAATTTGCCTGGCGTTTCGTCAACGTCATTTCACGTGCCCTCGTTGAGCTCGGCCAGCGCCCGGACTACCTCCTGATCCAGCGCCATGTCGTCAATATCGATGCGCTCTTCATGGAGTATGCGCAGGCGTATTTCTCGCGCGCGGACCCGAAAGCCTGGGAGGCGATCGTCCAGATCGAAAGCCGCCTCAATGACAAATCCATTCCGAGAAACATGCTCGGCCGCGAGAAGCGCGTCGTTGCGCTCGAACAGTATCTCTCGCAGGTCCGCCTCTACGATCCCGTGCTCGATGGCCTGCGCAGCGCCGTGCGCTATGACCGCACGTACTTCGACAAGATCGTCGCCTCGCTCCTGCCGTTGTTGGAGAAGCTGACGACCGGCAAGATCGCGCAACTTCTTGCGCCCGATTACTCGGACCTCTCCGATCCGCGCCCGATCTTTGACTGGGTGCAGGTGATCAGAAAGCGCGCGATCGTCTACGTGGGCCTCGATGCCCTCTCGGACGCCGAGGTCGCCGCCGCCGTCGGCAACTCGATGTTCAGCGACCTGGTCTCGGTCGCCGGTCACGTTTACAAGTTCGGCATCGATGATGGGTTGCCGGCGAGCGCAAGCGACGCGCGCATTCCGATCAACGTTCACGCCGATGAGTTCGCCGAGCTCATGGGCGATGAGTTCATCCCGATGATCAACAAGGGTGGTGGCGCGGGGCTTCAGATCACCGCCTACACGCAGACATTGAGCGACATCGAAGCGCGCATCGGTAATCGCGCCCGCGCAGGCCAGGTCGTCGGAAACTTCAACAATCTCATCATGCTTCGCGTGCGCGAAACCGCGACCGCGGAGCTCCTGACCAACCAGCTCCCCAAGGTCGATGTGTCCACCACCCAGCTCATGAGTGGCGCGACCGACAGCTCCGATCCGGAAAGCCAGATCACCTTCACCTCGAACACTCAGGACCGGGTCACCACGACCCGCGTTCCACTCATCGAGCCGGCCCACGTCGTCGCGCTTCCCAAGGGACAGGCATTCGCACTCATCGAAGGCGGCACGCTCTACAAGGTGCGCATGCCCCTGCCGGCGTCCGACCCCGATGACATCCTGCCTCAGGATCTGAAGATGCTCACGACGCTCATGCGTCAGCACTACGTCGAGGCGGGCGATTGGTGGAAGCCCGCTCCACGCACGGACCTGCAGGAGGACATTCCCGCGGATCTCCTCTCGGGCGACGCGGCATCCCACACGGTGAGCCCACATGGCTGAGGCGAGGCAAGACCGAGCGCCGGCTCGCCCGCACGGTATCGTGGGGAATCTCCTCGCACTCCCGCTGCGTCTCTTCGGCGTGCTCTGCGGGTCGCTGCTGCTCTCGATTCTCATTGAGTGCGTGTGCATGCATTTTCTGTGGCCGCAAGAGCGCTGGCACCACGCCGAAGAGATGCTGGACTACGAACTCCACCAGCTCTCGAGTGACTTCCGCGAAAGTCTCCTCGTGAAGAGTCCCACGCAGGCGGCGCGGCGCGCGGTCGAGTGGACGTACGACCATCTTTTCCTGAAGTCGGGACTGCTCGGCGATGTGCGCGAGCTTTACGGCCGGAGTGAAGCGCAGGCGGCGCGCCGATCCGGATTGGCGCCCCTTCTGGGCATGACGTTCACCAGCATCGAGGATTACACCCGAGCCGCGGGGTACACGCTCCTGACCTTCATCGTGCGTCTCATCGTGCTGGTGCTGACGTTACCGCTCTTCTTCCTCGCGTGGTTTGTGGGCCTGATCGATGGCCTCGCCCGGCGCGACATTCGCCGCTTCGGTGCCGGACGCGAATCGGGCTACGTGTATCACCGCGCCCGCGCGCTCCTGCCGGCGCTCATCATCCTTCCGTGGGTGGCCTACCTCGCCATGCCGGTGAGTGTCGAGCCGCTCTCGATCCTGTTGCCGAGCGCGGTGCTCCTCAGTATCACCGTCAATCTGACGGCCGCCAGCTTCAAGAAATACCTGTAGCGATCGACGCACCGGACAGCCGCGCGTGCCTCCGCGCTCTACCCGTGCCGCGGGTCTGGAACATTCCACCGCTCTTTTGCGCCGCGATCATCGTTCACTTGCGCGTGTCGTGCCTTGCGCGCCTGCCACGAAGTGCAAGAAGACGGTGCCCTCTGGATGCGGATTGGTTGAAGCACCGAAGCGCTCCTCCGCGCGAATCTCCCCGCCCAACATTTGAACGTGCGCGAGGAGCGATCCGAGATGAGACTGCAACGTGAGGCGAAGCGCCTGGGCCCGTGCCTCTTTGCGCTCGTGCTCGGTGTCGCACTCAGCCTCGATGTGCCGGTGAGTGCGGCCGATGCGGAGCTCGAGCGTGCGCGACTCGCCGCGATCCTGCGCCAGCTCGATGTGCTTGATCGGCTCGCGCAGGACAGCGCCGAAGCGACGGCGACCCACGGCACCCGCTATCACTTCGACTACCCGCGTCTGCACGCCGACATCGAGCGCATTCGCTCGGGCATCACGCAGTACCTCACGCCCTCGCGCGCGCAGCCCCGCGATCCGGAAGCACTGAACGGCGACTACGTCGCCGAAGGGGCCTCCCGATGAACGCGGATCAGCTCGCCGCATTCGCCAGCAACGGCGGATTCACGGCTGATGCGTGCGCCGTCGTGCTCCTCTCCGGCCTCTTTGCCGTGCTGCTCCTCTTCGGCGCGTGGTCGATCCGTACGGCCTACGTCGGCTGGGCCGAAAACCAGCTTTCTGCGCGTCAGCTCCTCGGCGTCATCGTGCGATTCGTTGCGATGTACCTGGCGCTGACCTACCTGCTCCTGTCGTAACTCAACCCCCGTGGACATTGTATGAAACCCATGACTTCTTCTCGACCTGTGGTGCCTGCACTCTCATCGAGCTTACTCGCGCTGACAGTCGCTCTTGCTCCTCCCGCGCATGCCGCGCTCCCGACGGTCGAGGCTCCCTCGCGCAGTACCGGTACCGGAATCCTCGCGACCCTGCAGGACCACGCCTTTGACATCGTGACGCTCGTTGCACTCCTGGTCATTGCCGTCATGTTCGTCGGCGTGTGCTATCACGCGTACACTTCGTACGCGGAAATCCACACGCAGCGGCGCACCTGGGGGGACTTCGGGTTGACGGTCGGTGTCGGTGCGGTGCTGCTCGTCGTCGGCATCTGGCTTCTGACCACCGCCACCGGAATCCTCTGAAGGCGCGCGCAGCATGACTCCCTCGCGCGATGCACCTCGCGAGGCCACCGTCACGTTCCTGCCGCATCGGCTCAATCGTCAGCCCGTCATCGTGCGCGGGCTGACCGCCGATGAGCTATGGATCACGGTCGGCGTCTCGGCGTTTGCAGGGCTCCTTCTCGGCATCACACTCGCGATGGCCGCGGGAGCGATTGCACTCGCACCCACGTTGATCGTCATCGCAGTCACGCTCGGCGTCGGTGCCGGCGGAACTCTCCTGCGGCGAATGAAACGCGGACGCCCCGAGACCTGGCTCCATCGGGAGCTGCAGTGGTGGGTCGCCCAGCATGCCCCCTCGGTCGCCTCGCACTTCGGCGCCCGCCTGCTCATCACGCGTTCGGGGTACTGGACGACGCACCGGAGCCGGTCGCGATGAGCCGCTTCAAGAACGAGGTCTCGCATCTTGCCGCACACGTGCGGACGCTCCGCGTCGCAGCGGCCTCGCTCGGCGCGCTCGCGGCGCTCCTCGCCCTCGGCTGGTGGAACGCGCCCAGTGATCTCACGATTCATGTGCCACCGGATCTGCGCTCCGGAAGCGTGCGCAAATGGTGGGATGTCCCACCCGAGTCGGTGTACGCGTTTGCCCTCTACATCTTCCAGCAGCTGCATCGCTGGCCCGTCAACGGGGAAGAGGATTACGCGCGCAATATTCATGCGCTGTCCTCCTATCTCACACCCGCGTGCAAGAGCTATTTGCAGCAGGACTTCGCGCTTCGCCGCGACAGCGGCGAACTGCATCAGCGGGTCCGCGGCCTCTACGAAATCCCTGGGCGCGGCTACGGCGATGCGCCGGAGTTTCGCGTCCGCACGCTCTCCGATCGCACCTGGGTCGTTACGCTCGATGTGAGCGCGGATGAGTACTACCTCGCCGAGCAGGTCAAGCGCGCTCTCGTGCGCTATCCGATCAAGGTCGTCCGGCTCGACATCGATCCGGAGAAAAACCCCTACGGACTCGCGCTCGACTGTTTCGAGCGGGCGCCGGAGCGCATCGAAGCGCCACCGCCGGCCGCCCCCGCCAAACGCGACGGACTCCCTAACCTCCCCGGAGGCCTGCGATGAGAGGCCGCGGTCGTCTGATCCTCGCGAGCGTTAACGTCATCGTGCTGGCACTGCTTACCGCGCAGCCTGCCCTGGCCGTCGAGACGCTGCGCTGGGAGCGCCTGCCGCTTTCGGTACCGCTCGTCGTGGGGCAGGAGCGCGTCCTCTTCGTGGATCGCAACGTTCGCGTGGGTGTGCCTGCTGAGCTCGCAGATACTTTGCGCGTGCAAAGTGCCGGCGGCGCACTGTACCTGCGTGCGAGCGCCGCCTTCGAGTCAATACGCCTGCAACTTCAGGACGTCGATACCGGGGCGTTGATCCTGCTCGATGTCACCGCGACACCCGCAAGCGCCGGCCAGGGGCCGCTTGAACCCGTGCGCATCCTCGAGACCGAGCTCGACGAAAGCCCCGCTTCCAAGCGAGGACATCTTGCCTCCGAAAAGCGCGCCGAGGGTCGCAGCGGCACGGCGCACGCGGTCGTTCTCACACGGTTCGCCGCGCAAAGCCTTTATGCGCCGCTGCGCACGGTGGAGCCGGTGCCGGGCCTGGCGCGCGCACGTCTCCCGCGCGAGCTGCCGCTCGAGACATTGTGTCCGATGTGGGCGGTTCGCCCTCGCGCGCTCGCGGCCTGGCGACTGCACGATGAGTGGGTCACGGCAATCCTCCTGACCAATCTCTCGGCGGAGGCGATCGCTCTCGATCCGCGCGTCCTGCAGGGCGATTTTCTCGCAGCGACGTTTCAGCACCCTACCCTCGATCCAGCCGGTGGCCCAAGCGATACCACGGTTCTCTATCTCGTCACGCGCGGACACGGGCTTGCGCAATCGCTCCTGCCCGCGCTGAGCCCGGTCGATCCTTCCCTCAACTTGCCCGCATCCGGGAGTCTCACGGAGATGCGGCCGTGAAGAGCAACGGCCTTCTCAAGTGGCTGATGATTCCGGTGGCGCTGCTCGCCGTATTCGTCGGCTACAAGTGGATCGCAGGGATCGGGCCTCGCACTGGCGAGAAGACGCCGACCGATCTTCATCCCCTGACCGCTGCGGAGATGAAGGCGCTCGGCATTGAGGGCGATACGCCGCGCGACACGGTTGCAACCCTCGTTGCACAGGTCAAGCAGCTGCGCGCGGAATTGCAGTCCACGGTCGCAGACAACACGCAGCAAAAGCATGAGAACGAGCGGCTGCGCGCGCGGGAAGCTGGTGTCGATCAGCGCATACAGGCAGCGCTTGCGAGCGAACGCGAACGCGCGCGCCAGGACCATGAAGCGTCGCTGAGTGAACGGGAGCGGACGCAAAGCCTCCTTCAGGACCTGCAGCGACGCCTCGAAGGGCTCTCGGACAAGGGCCAGCATGGGGATCTCCCGGTGGGTCTTGGCCTTGAAGACCGCGACGGCGAGAGCGCCGATGGCACGCAGCTGCGCTGGATTGAGCCGCAGGGCAGGTCTCCTTCGGGCACGAAACGCACGCCCGAAGCCACCCTATCGCCCAACGCGCCCGATCTGCCGATCGGATTCGGACCGGCCGCGCCGGCGTCCAACGAGCGCGACACCGAAACGGCATCGGATTCTCGGCTCACGGGCAAGCCCGCACGCGATACGGATGCGCGACCGGTCTACACGCTCCCCGCCAACGCAACGCTCATCGGCTCGACGGCGATGACGGCCCTGATCGGTCGGGTTCCGATCGATGGGACCGTGAATGATCCGTATCCATTCAAGGTGCTCATCGGTCCGCAGAATCTGACCGCGAATGGCATTGAGCTCCCGGATGTGGCCGGTGCGATCGTGAGCGGCACGGCCTCGGGTGACTGGACACTCTCGTGTGTGCGCGGACAGGTTCGCTCGGTCACCTTCGTGTTTGCCGACGGCACCGTGCGCACGATCTCCGAGGAGAGCGCGGGCAAGCGCAGGGGCGGCTCGACGTTCCAGAACGGACTCGGCTGGATCAGCGATCCGTACGGCATTCCCTGCGTGAGTGGCATCCGTCGCAGTAACGCGCAGCAGTACCTCTCCTCGCAGATGCTGATCACGGCGGCCGGCGCGGGCGCCGCCTCGCTCATCGATTCGAACAGCGCCAACGTTTCCTACATCACGGGAAACAACGGCAACACCCTCGGCACCGTCGGCATTAGCGGCAATGAAGCCATGGGACGCGTCCTCGCGGGCGGCGTGCAGGAGATGTCGCAGTGGGTGAACAAGCTCTACGGCCAGGCGTTCGCCGCCGTCTATGTGCAGCCGAACGCCAAGATCGCCGTGCATCTCGAGCAGCCGCTCGAGATCGATTACGAGCCACAGGGACGCAAAGTGAACCACACACCCGGAGAGACTCATGCGCCAGATCTCGACTGATGCGTCGTCGTACTTGCTACTGGTGATCGCGATGCTGAGTGCGTGCACGACGAGCAAGGAAAAACTCCTGCCGCACGGCGAAACCACCATGCTCGACATCTGGAATCAGGAGGCAGCGGGCGCCTCGGGATCAAATCCCGCGAGCCGCCAGCTCCTGGAAGCACGCATGGCACTGAGACGGCCGCTCACTGAGCGCGATGACCCTGAAAACGAAGCGCGCAGTACCTCGTACACACGCACGGCGGTGAACGAAATCCATCGGCAGTTCGCGCGTCTCCCCAACCCCGATCTCGTAATGTATGTCTTTCCGCACCTCGCCGGAACCGATCCCGTCCCGGTGCCGGGCTACACAACAGTCTTTGCACTCCATCAGCGCGCGCAGTACGCCCTGCCCGGCGAACGCACGGAGGCGTACTGATGTGGCGGGGTCGAGGCAACGGACGCGCGCGTTCCTGGCGCTCCCCTTTGCGCCCGATGGCGACACGCAAGGTCGATCTCACGATAGATGCCGATCCGTGGGAAGCGCATGTGTCAAGGCTTGCGGCGCACGGCATTCCCGAACCCGGGAGCTTCTCTGCGACGGCAAGAAATCCCGCGACGCTTGCGGACGAGGCCAGGCTCTATGACGTCGGCCCATCGTTTGTGGATCTGTTGCCGTGGGTCGAATTCCTGCCGTCGCAGAGCCTGCTGCTCGACGACGGGCAGTCGGTCGCAGCCTTCTTCGAGCTCGTTCCGATCGGCACCGAAGGGCGAAGCGGGCTGTGGCTTGAGCAGCTGCGCGATGCACTGGAGAATGCACTGCAGGACAGCTTCGATGAGCTCGACGACAACCCCTGGGTCGCGCAGTTCTTTGCGAAGGACGAGACGGAGTGGGATACCTATCTGGAAACCCTGCGCGCGTACATCCACCCGCGTGCGCGCGACACCGCGTTCACTCGCTTTTACCTCAAGCATTTTGCGCATCATCTTGCGGCGATCGGAAAGCCGGGCGGTCTCTTCCTCGACACCGCCGTCACGCAGCTCCCGTGGCGCGGGCAGACGCGCCGCGTGCGGCTCGTAATCTATCGCCGCATCGCGCACGGCGCCCGCCGCGGACCTTCGCCCGAAGAAGCCCTGCACGCCACCTGTGACCGGCTGGTCGGTGCGCTGGCCAATGCCGGCATTCGGGTGCGGCGGATGGGCGCGGGCGATGTGCACGCCTGGCTCCTGCGCTGGTTCAATCCGCGACCGACACTGCTCGGTGAGGCCGAAGCGGATCAGGAGCGCTTCTATCAACTGACGCGCTACCCCTCGCCCGCCCGTGACGGGGGGGAGCTGGAGCTCGCAAGCGGCCGGGACTTTTCGCAGCGGCTCTTCTTTGGCAAGCCGCGCTCGGAGGTGGTCACCGGGACGTGGTATTTCGATGAGCTACCCCATCGGGTCGTCGTCCTCGATCGACTGCGGAGTCTCCCGACCATCGGACACCTGACCGGCGAGAGGCGCACCGGCGGGGATGCCATGAGCGCGCTCTTCGACCAGCTCCCGCCCGACACCGTGATGTCACTGACCCTCGTCATCACGCCGCAGGACACGCTCGAAGGACATCTCGCCGCGCTCAGCAAGAAATCAATCGGCGGGACCGTGGTCTCCGAGCAGACGCGGCAGGATGTCGCCCAAGCCCGATCCCTCATCGGCGGCGCGCACAAGCTCTATCGCGCCGCCATGGCCTTTTACCTCCGCGGTCGAACGCTCGAGGAGTTGGATGCGCGCAGTCGCCAGCTCGCGAACGTCATGCTGAACGCGGGTCTCCAACCCGTGCGCGATGAGGATGAGGTTGCGCCGCTCAACAGTTACCTGCGCTGGCTCCCGTGCGTGTTCGATCCGGCAAAAGACCGCCGCCAGTGGTATACCCAGCTCGCCTTCGCGCAGCACATTTCGAACCTATTGCCGATCTGGGGACGAAGCCGCGGCACCAGTCACCCCGGCATCACGTTCTTCAATCGCGGCGGCGAGCCCCTCATCTTCGATCTTTTGAACCGGCTCGACCGCCAAATGAATGCGCACCTGTTTCTCTTCGGGCCGACCGGATCGGGCAAGTCCGCAACGCTCGGCAACATCCTGAATCAGGTGACGGCGGTCTACCGGCCACGGCTGTTCATCGTGGAGGCGGGGAACTCCTTCGGGCTGTTCGCCGAGTTCGCGAAGCGCCTGGGTCTCACTGTGCATCGGGTGAAGCTCGCTCCCGGCGCCGGCGTGACGCTTGCGCCCTTCGATGATGCATGGCGTCTGATCCGCACACCGGCGAAGGTGCAGACGCTCGACGTCGAAGCGCTCGACGAGAGCGACTTATCGGGCGCCACCGTTCCGGGTGATGAGCAGCGCGATGTGCTCGGTGAGCTGGAGATCAAGACACGTCTCATGATCACGGGGGGCGAGGAGAAGGAAGACGCGCGCATGACGCGTGCGGATCGGTCGCTCATCCGCCAGTGCATTCTCGATGCCGCGCGGCTCTGCGTCTCTGAAGATCGCACCGTGCTCACTCAGGATGTGCGCGATGCGATTCGCCGGCGCAGCACCGATGCGGCACTTCCCGAGGGTCGGCGAACCCGCCTGCAGGAGATGGGCGACGCGATGGATATCTTCTGTCAGGGCATGAACGGCGAGATGTTCAACCGCCCGGGGATGTCCTGGCCAGAGGCCGATGTGACGATCGTTGACCTTGCGACGTTTGCGCGCGAAGGCTACAGCGCAGAACTCACGATCTCTTACATCTCGCTCATCAACACGGTGAACAACATCGCCGAGCGCGACCAGTTCCTCGGGCGCCCCATCATTTGTGCAACCGACGAAGGACACATCATCACCAAGAATCCGCTGACGGCGCCCTATGTCGTCAAGATCACCAAGATGTGGCGCAAGCTCGGCGCTTGGTTCTGGCTCTCGACGCCGAGTCTCGATGATCTGCCCGCCGCCGCCAAGCCGATGCTGAACATGATCGAGTGGTGGTTCTGCCTCAGCATGTCGCCGGATGAGATCGAAAAGATTGCCCGCTTTCGCGAGCTCACGCCCGAGCAGCAGGCGCTCATGCTTTCGGCACGGAAGGAGACCGGCAAGTTCACCGAGGGCGTCGTGCTCACCAAGTCCATCGCAATGCTGGTCCGCATCGTCCAGCCGAGCCTCTATTTGGCGCTCTTTGCGACGGATCTCGAGGAGAAGAATGAGCGCTATCAGTTGATGACCCAGCATCAGATTGCGGAGCTGGACGCCGCACTACGGGTCGCTGCGCAGAACGACCGGGCGCGCGGGATCGAGCCGCTGCCGCTCGATGAACTCGCATGACGGATGCAAAGGATGTGCACGTGAGGCTCCTCGCATTTGGCACCAGAGCGGCACGCGTCGGCGCGACGGTAGGCGTTGTGTTGTTCGTCGCTGTCATCGCCTGGCTGATCCATCGCGCATCGATCGGCGTTGTATCGATCCCAGGTGAGAAGGCGCTCGCGAGCAGCGGCGGACCGCCCTGGATTCTCGGGCAGCCCCGGGCGCGCTTCACGCTCGTCACGTACGCGGACCTGACGTGTCCCTACTGTCGTCAGTATCTGCCGACGCTTCGCCAGCTCATCGCCGAACATCCCGAAGTAAATCTGCAATGGCATCACCTTCCCCTCCCGGAGCATGAACCCGCGGCGCGTCAGACGGCGCGCCTCGCAGAGTGCGCGGGTGAGGTGAGTGGTGGATCGGGGTTCTGGGCTGCGGTGGATTGGCTCTACCGGCATCCTCACCATACCGACAGCACACTTCCCGATTCATTCAGCTCGTCGCGCATGACCTCACGCGTTCAGGCGTGTCTTCGCAGCGCCCGGCCTGATGCCATTATTTCGCGTGATATCACTCAAGCGAACCAAGATCAGGTGTCGGCAACCCCGACACTGCGCGTTCTGGACCGTGAGAACGGTCGATCGCTCATGCTCCAGGGCATCCTCGAACCGGATGCCCTGCTCTCGGCCTTGGATCTCCTCGCATCCTCTGCAAGCGAGAGCGACCCAGAGTAGTCGGGCTGGCCTCGGTTTCAACTTCCGCGGCTTGAGCGATAGGCAGCGTAGTTTCGCCAGTATTCTGAGCTGGCGGTTCCCCGAGCTGCTATCGCACGGAAACCAGCGAGATAGTCGCCGTTCGGGGCCGCGCTGAATTTGTTGGCGGATATCGACTCTTACATGGCATCGGCCATCCGCCTCTGCCGCGTGTTTGCAGGACGAGCCGGATTCACGCATCGGCCGCGATCGTCGATTTCACGTTCAACCTTGGGGGCGGGGCCGACGCCTGAAGGGGGGCTTCGGATCCTGCGGCTGCGCGTGAACCAACGCGACTGGACTGAGGCCGCGCGCGAGCCGCTCGGGTGGGCGGGCGGCAGAAGACTCGCGGGCCTGATCGCAGCGGCGCCAAGTCGACGCCATACTACTGCTCGCTAGCGATGCAACGCATCGCGCACGGCCTGCTCGCCCGATGCGGTCTCTGCCGATTCGGGACAGGGCCACAGGAGCGCCGCATCCTGGCAGAGACTGCGCATCCCCGGCCCCGGTCCGGTGTGTGGGCGCGGATCGCGGTGCATGTGCGGGCCGCACGCGGCCAAAAGCCCAGCGGCACCCAGCAACATCAATCCTCGGGCGGGCACTGTCGCCGGTCCCTGGCGATGCATGGCTCCACCTGTTCATGCAAGCGTCGTCGGATTTCCTCGTAGACGTTCTCGCGCTCTTCTTCAGTCTCGGCTATGCCAGAGCCAGTGATCCCATCGGATTCGAGTCGGACTGAGCCCGCATGACTCATTAATATGAGCATTCTCTGCCCCCCTTAGGCCTCCCTTAGGCCTTCCTCAACTGACCGCGCTTCGGACCTGATGGAGTCCGAACCATGCCGGTCGGTGCGTACGCTGCAGAATACTCTCGTTTTTCGAGAGAAACACCTCGAAATAGAGACTGAGTGCAATAAAGCGAGCATGACGCTCCGTCAGGGAGCGTCAATTGCGCGGAATTACCCATACAAAGGCCCATAAGGCCCTCATCGCTACGATGTCTGCCTATCTCACCGAGTCAGGCATCCTCCAGCGAGATTGGGCCAAGCGGTGTGGACGCGACGAGAAATGGGCAACTGCAGTTCTGAATGGCCACCGTGGCGTGCAGGCGGCCGACCTGCCAAAGATTGCAAAGGCTCTCGGCACAACGCTACAGCAGTTTGTGAAGCGCTGGGCGGCGATCCTCGACACCTAGCGCTGCGGAAGCATTAACGGAATCCAGTGTCAGGATCCGCACCGGCCTCACACCACAAGAAAATGCCAGCGAGCCGAACGCTCTGGCCGGTCGGGCATTCTAGTTCTTGGGAAGCGGGCACCAGCGCCGATCGTGAGTCGCCGACGATCCAGAGGTGCTTGCGCTGATAGCGTTCGGGGACGAGTGCCCCAGAATCGGCGGCGGCGCCGCCGATGGCGGTCCAACCCGTCAGACGATGGAGGGTCCGACATCCGTCATTGCAGCGCGGTCATTTCTGCGCGTTCGCGGTTGAAATGTGAGCAGACAGCGCCGGATTACTCTTGGCAGAGTGAGCAGATGGGGAAGCAAGAACCAATTGATGTGCTGCTTGAATGCCACGAATGGCTGTCAGCGCTGGCGCGGCGTCGTCCAGGTGGCATATCCGGCGTGAGCAGTGGTGGCGAGGGCCGGATCTTGCCGCGAGATGCCGACGAGCACCCGGATGCCATTTCTGCTGCAGAACGCACCAGCGAATGAGTCGTTGGGCAGATCCTCGACGAACCAACCGTCAGCAGCGCGTTGTCCGAGCTCGATGAGCAATGCAGCCTTTAAGTCAGCGTGAGCCGGCAGCTCGCGCGATTCGAGGAGCTTCCCGAACGCATCGCGCACCGTGAGCCACGTCGGATGATCGACAGGCTTCAGTGCCTCGGGTCCGTTTCGACGCCGGCGCATTGTCACGCTCCATCGGATTCTCTTCGGATCGTCTCCAGACGCTCGGCGAGCGCGCGGAAGCGATGCGCCTGATCGACGAAGTAGGAGCTTAGGTGCGCTTCCGCCTCATTCTGTGCGCCACGCTCATGCAAACCAGCAGCAATCCGCGCGGCACGAGCAGCGCGCGCGAGGTCGTCATCGGAAAGCTCAGGGCGGTGCATGCCCGAAAGCATCGCTCAGCGCGGGGAGCACCCTCCAGCCAGTGAGAATCCTAGACGGATATGGCTGAGGCGACGGCTCCGACACGATGTGTGCGCTCCTTCGGTGCTCATACAGAGAGAATTTTGGGCAGCCCTGTATGGCGCGGAACGTCGGTCGCTACGATACGTTAGGATTGGTGTGAGCGACCGCATAAGCTGCGACTGCGACCCCATAACGTGCGACTTTTTTACGCATAAGCTGCGACTGAAATGCCCGATGCACGCGTAGGCGTCTGATTCCAAAGATCCTCAATATC
>Ga0081539_10000969_pt1 | contig 53653 bp, 50 predicted proteins | sample TabmetS4T2R2_FD_71023 | JGI IMG/M metagenome (GOLD analysis project Ga0081539, IMG submission 71023) | Tabebuia heterophylla rhizosphere microbial communities from the University of Puerto Rico - S4T2R2 | ecosystem: Host-associated > Plants > Roots > Rhizosphere ...
TGGGCGAGCTGCCAAGGGCAGCCCGCCGCCTGCTGCGGGGCGAAGTCGCGATGCATGACCGGACAGCCGGCCGCCTCGCGTTCGACGGTCTCGAAGTGGCCGGCTGTCTCAGTCATGCCATCACCTCACTTGCCCCAGAGCTTCTTGAACTCGTCGCGGTAGCTGGCGACGACCGGGAACAGGCCCTTGGTCGCCTCGGCCGGCATGTTGTTCGGCGTCACGATCCACAGCGGGGGCAGCGCGCTCTGCGGCTTGGCCCCCGCGAAGTGGCGAGCGAGCGCGTCGAGCATCAGGTAGTCGACCGTGTAGTAGTCGTACGGGACGATCGAGTTGTAGCTCTTGGCCTGGAGGTCCTGGAACGTCTGCGAGTCGCCGCTCTGGCCGACGATCTTCACCTTGTCGGCGAGGCCGGCGGCCCGCAGCGCGGCCGGAAGGCCCGAACCCAGCGCGTTGCTGACGGAGAGCACGACGTAGTTGACCTGCGGATGGCTGCGCAGGTAGGAGACGATCCGGTCCGGCGCGTCCTTGCCCAGCGCCGTGATCGGGATGTCGATCGAGCCGTACTGGCAGTCGGGGCAGTACTTGGCGTACGAGCTCTTGAACTGGTCGCCCAGCGCCTGGAGGATCTGGAAGGCGGAGATGTTCACGTAGAGCGTGTTCGCCTTGCCGTGGCTGTCGGCGACGATCTGCGCGGCCATGTTCTCGCCGATCTTGGCGCTGTTCTGCGTGCCGGCGACGTTGGCCAGGATGCCGTCACCCGTCTTGTCCACGCTCGAGGACGTCACGAACGCCACGCCCTGCTGCTTGGCCTTCTCGAGCTGCTTGGCGACGCTGGCGCGGTTGACCGCGTTGAGGACGATCGCGTCCGCGCCGTCGCGCAGGGCCGTCTCGAACGCGTTCTGGAGCTGCTCGGGCGAGCCGTCGGTGCCGATCGTCTGGGCGCTCCAGCCCAGGTCGGCGGCGCCCTGCTTGATGATGTCGCCCTGGGCCTCGCAGGCTGCGACGCCGCAGCTGATGAAGACGACCTTCTTGCCGCTGGGGACGGGTTTGCCGATCGGCTTCGTGAGCCCGATGCTCGTCGGCCGCGTCGTCGACTTCTGGGCGAGCGCCAGCGCCTGAGCGACGCCGGCGCCTCCGCCTCCGGCCGCGGCCGAGCCGCTCGAATCACTACCGCATCCGGCTGTCGCGGCCAGCGCCGCGCCGAGCACGAGGACTGCCGCACCCTTGTATGCGCGATTCCTCAGGCCGTTGATTGACATGCGTTTGCTCCTCCTCGTGGGTTGATGCTGAAGGTGGTCAGCGCGCGCTGGTCCGGCGCTGGAGGCCGGTCAGTGCGAGCGCGGCGATCAGGACGACGCCGACGAACATGTCTCCCGCCCAGGACGGTGCGTTGGCCAGCGCGAGGCCGGTGACGCCGGTGCCCAGCAGCAGGACGGCGATGATCGTCCCGCCGGCGTTGAAGCGGCCGTGCTTGAGCTGCGTCGCGCCCAGGAACGCCGCGGCGAACGCCGGCAGCAGGTAGGGCGTTCCGGCGCTCGGCGACCCGCTCCCGAGCGTCGAGGCCAGGATGATGCCGGTGGCGCCGGCGAGTCCGCCCGAGGCGACGAGCGAGGCGAACCGGAGCCGGTCGATGCGCACGCCGGCGAGTCGCGCCGCGTCGGGATTGAAGCCCGTTGCGTACAGGCGGCGGCCGGTGGCCGTGTGCTCGAGCAGGTACCAGATGGCGACCGCCACCACGGCGCAGTAGACGACGCCGAGCGTGATGCCGCTCACGCTCGTCTGGCCGATCTTCGCGAACGTGCCGCCGAGCCTGGCATCCGTGATCGGCACCTCGTTGGTGACCATCGTGACCAGCGCCGCGATCAGCGAGCCGGTCGCGAGCGTGGCGATGAACGAGTCGATCCGCATGACGACGACGACGACCGCGTTGATCACGCCGATGCCCACGCCGACGCCCAGCGCGATCGCGATCGCGGCGACGACCGGGACGTGCTCCTCGACGATCAGATGCGCGACCGCCACGCCGGTGAGCGTCATGACGCCCGCGAAGGAGAGGTCGAAGACGCGCGCGGCGAGCGGGATCGTGATCGACAGCGCGCCCAGCGCGGTGATCGCGTTGCTGTTGAGGATCTGCTTCGCGGTGTCCAGGTTCGGGAACGTCTGCGGCGCCCAAACCGAGAAGAGGACGATGATCCCGAGCCAGACGTAGACGGCGCCGATGCGGTCGAACGCCAGGCCGCGGGCGAGTCGCTGCGCCGAGGACGGCCCCGTGCGCGCCGCGACGGCGCGCTCGGGAGCGGCCGGCTCGGTGACGGGCTCGGGGACTGCGGTCAGGGTCATCGATCTTCTCCCTCCATGGCGCTGACAAGCGCGTGTTCGGTAAGTCCGTCGCCGCCGAGCTCGGCGGCGACGCGGCCGCCCCGCAGCACCACGACGCGCGTGCACATCGCGAGGACGTCGCCGGCGTCGGATGAGGACAGGACGACCGTGAGGCCGTTGCGGGACAGCTCGGCGATCAGGTCGTAGATGGCCACGCGCGTCCCGATGTCGACGCCCGCGGTCGGCTCGCAGAGGACGAGCAGCGCCGGGTCCCGGACCAGGCAGCGCGCGACCACGACCTTCTGCTGGTTGCCGCCGCTCAGGGTGGCGATCGGCGCTCCCGGCCCGGCCGCGACGACGCCGAGACGCTGCGTCCACTGCTCGACCAGGTCCGCCTCGGCCCGCTTGTCGAGCCGGCCGCGCCGCCCGAGGCGCCCGAGGATCGAGAGCGACAGGTTCTCGCTGACGGCGAACTCCGCCACGATCCCCTCGCGCCCGCGGTCGGCCGGCACGAGCGGGATGTCGAGGTCGCGAGCGTCGCCGGCCTCGCTCCACGCCTCCGAGCGCTCGGGCAGGCGGATGCGGCCGCTGACGGCGTGCTGTGCGCAGCCCGCGATCACGTACGGAAGCTCGAGCACGCCCGCGCCCGCGAGGCCGGCGATGCCGAGGATCTCGCCGCGGTGGACGTCGAGGTCGACGCCGCGCAGCCAGCGCCCGTGGATGTCGCGAGCCTCGAGGACGACCGGCGCGTCGGGGCGCGCGGCGACCGGCGCGCGGTAATCGGGGTCGACCTCCTCGCCGACCATCTCGCTCGCGAGGCCCGCGGCGTCGATGTCGGCGACCGCGTGCGTGGTGATGACGCGGCCGCCGCGCAGGACGGTCACGCGGTCGGCCAGCTCGAAGATCTCGTCGAGCCGATGCGAGACGTAGAGCACGCTCGTGCCCGCGCTGCGCACCTCGCGCACCATCGCGAACAGCCGCTCCACCTCGTCGTGCGGCAGCACCGCGGTCGGCTCGTCGAGGACGAGCACGCCGTGACCGCCGTTCCAGCCTTGCAGCGCCGCGGCGATCGCCACGACGGTCCGCTCGACCGGCGTGGCGGCGGCGAGCGGGCGATGGATGTCGAGGTCGACGCCGAAGCGGGCGAGGATGCGATGGGTCTCCTGCTCCTGCTCGCGCCAGTGCACCCGGCCGATCGCGCCGCGCGCGAAGCCGCCGTGCAGCGCGAGGTTGTCCATCGCGTTGAGCTCGAGGACGAGGCCGAGGTCCTGGTGCACGAAGCGCAGGCCCTCCGGCACCGTGCGCCCGAGGTCGAACTGCGCCCCGTCGAGCTCGGCGCGGCTGCCCGCGTCGGGTTCGTGGTAGCCGGCGAGCGTCTTGATCAGCGTCGACTTGCCCGAGCCGTTCTGGCCGACGAGCGCGTGGATCTCGCCCGGGCGGATGTCGAGCGACGCGTCGATCAGCGCGCGCGTGGCCCCGAAGGTCTTCGAGAGCCCGGCGATGCGCAGCACCGGCGGCACGGTCTCGGCGCCGTCGCGCGAGGGGGCGTATTGCATAGCTGCGTGTCTCATGTGACCCGTGGCCGCGGCAGCGGCCCGTTCCCTCTCCTAGTTGAAACTGAACTGACTTTAGGTCGAGAGCCATTAGAGCACGGCAACGTCCCGTCTGTCAAGGAATTCGCCAACTGAAGTCACGTCATTGTCCTTGACAGTCGCCCCGACGCGGCATAAGCTGAACCGAAGTAGGGTCATATTCAGCCAGAGAAGAGCGCAAGGAGAACGAAGCGCGTCATGAGCGTCCTGACCGACCCCGCCACGTATCCGATCTCGCCTGCCGCGGCCCGGCAGCTCGACCGCCCGCTGTTCGGCCACGTCGTCGACGGCAAGGTCGTGCCGTCGCTCGACGGCGGCACCATGCCCGTCGTCGATCCGGCGACCGGTGAGCAGGTGGCCACCGCCGCCGCCGGGTCGGCCGCCGACGTCGAGCGGGCGGTGCGATCCGCGCGCGCGGCGTTCGACGACGGCCGCTGGCGCTACCTGGCGCCGCTCGAGCAGGAACGCAGGCTGCGCAGGCTCGCCGCGCTGATCGCCGAGCACGCCGACGAGCTCGCCGAGCTCGACGTGATCGACTCAGGGCTCCTGCGCGTCTACGCGGGGTTCATCGTCCAGTTCGCCGTCGACGGACTCGACTACTACGCGGGCTGGCCGACCAAGCTGCACGGCAGCATCCCCGCCGCCCCGCGGGAGTTCGCCGTCTACCAGGTGCGCGAGCCGGTCGGCGTGGTCGGCGCGATCGTCCCGTGGAACGGGCCCACCGCCGCGGCGGCGATGGCCCTGTTCCCACTCGCCGCCGGCAACAGCGTGGTGCTCAAGCCGGCCGAGCAAACGCCCATGACCGCGGTTCGCATCGCCGAGCTGGCGATCGAGGCGGGGATCCCCGAGGGCGTCTTCAACGTCGCGCAGGGCACGGGGGAGACCGTGGGCGCGGCGCTCGTCGCCCATCCGGAGGTCGACGCGATCACGTTCACCGGCTCGGGCCCGACGGGCCGGGCGATCCAGGCGGCCGCCGCGGCGCGGGTGAAGCGCGTGAGCCTCGAGCTCGGCGGCAAGAGCCCGTCGATCATCTTCCCGGACGCCGACCTTGAGGCCGCGTCCGCCGCGGCGATGATGGGCGTCTGGGGAGCGTCGGGCCAGGTCTGCACGTGCAGCACTCGCGTGCTCGTCCACGAGAGCGTCCACGACGAGATCGTGCACAGGATCGTCGACCAGTCGCGCGGGATCCGCATCGGCGGCGGCTTCGAGCCGGATGTCGACATGGGACCCGTCGTCTCGGCCGCGCAGCTCGAGCGGGTCCAGCGGTACGTCCGCGTCGGCCAGGACGAGGGCGCGGAGCTCGCGCTCGGGGGTTCGCGCCACGGCGACCGCGGCTTCTTCCACGAGCCGACGGTGTTCACCGGCGTGCGCAACGACATGACGATCGCCCAGGAGGAGATCTTCGGGCCCGTGATGGCGGTGCTCAGCTTCTCCTCCGAGGACGAGGCGTTCCGCATCGCCAACGACGTGGAGTACGGGCTCGCCGCCGGCGTCTGGACGAACGACATCGGCCGCGCGCACCGCGCGACACGCGCCCTGCGCACCGGCACGGTCTGGGTCAACACGTACCAGATGGTCTATCCGTCGGTGCCGTACGGCGGCGTCAAGCAGTCCGGCCACGGGCGCAACCTCGGCGAGGCCTCGCTGGACGAGTTCACGCAGACCAAGAGCGTCTGGATGAAGGTGGGCTGACATGACCGCTCCCACGCTCAGCGCCGATCCTGCGATCCGCGCCCTCCAGGACCGCGCGGACGTCACCGACGTGCTCTACCGCTACGCGTCGGCCATCGATCGCTTCGACCTCGCCGGCGTGCGGAGCACGCTGACCGACGATCTGTGGGCGCAGTACGGCAACGCCGAGCCGGTCGTCGGCGGCGACGCGGTCGCCGGCTGGATCGGCGAGGCGACCGCCGGAGTCGTCTGGCAGCACCACCTGCTCAGCGTCTACCACGTGGCGGTCGACGGGGATCGCGCGACCGCCCTCGTCTACCACACGTCGCACCAGGTGTTCGAGGAGGCGCCGGACACCGCGAAGCTGCTCGTCGGCCGCTATCACAACGAGCTCCGGCGCGAGAGCGGCGGCTGGCGCATCAGCCGGCTCGTGCTCGAGATCCTCTGGGGGGAGGAGAAGACGGACGCGGCCGGTTACCTGGCGCTCGTCGGAGGCCGCGGCCCGGTGGGCTGATGCGCGCCGCCGAGCCCTTCTCCCTCGCCCGGCTCGAGCTGCGGAACCGGCTCGTGGGCACCGCCCACGCGCGCGGCATCGTCGAGGACGGGCTGCCGCTGCCGGAGGACGCCGACTACTGGCGTCGCCGGGCGGCGGGCGGGGCGGCGATGCTCACCGTCGGCGGCACGGTCACCGGGCCGGAGTCGACGTGGCGGCGCAGGATCACGACCGAGGCGTGGCGCCCCGAGGCGGTGCCGGGGATGGCCGCGCGGGCCGAGGCGATCCGCGCCGAGGGCGCCGTCGCGGCGGCCCAGCTCGTCCACCTCGGTCGCGAGACGACGGGGGCCGAGCAGTGGTTCCACCCCGTGTCCGCGTCGGCCGCGCGCTCGCCGCGCGAGCCGACGCGTCCGCGGCCGCTGAGCGGCGGCGAGCTCGACGCGCTCGTCGAGGGCTTCCGGGTCTCGGCGGTCAACGTGGCGGACGCGGGGTTCCAGGTCATCGAGCTGCACGCCGCGCACGGCTACCTGCTCGCGCAGTTCCTGTCGGCCGAGACGAACCCGCGGTCGCCGGAGGAGCGGCTCGCGATCGTCGCGCGGATCGTCGGCGAGATCCGCTCGTCGGCGCCGGGCGTTGTGGTGGGGATCCGGCTGTCGGTGGGCGAGGAGGGTGGCCTGGCGCCCGAGCTCCTCCCGCACCTGAGCACGCTGGTCGACTACACGAACCTGACCGTCGGCGTGCGCACGACCTATGTGCGCGACATGGCGACCGAGGAGCCGCCGCTGCTCGGGGAGATCGGCGCGCTGCGCCGGTCGGTGTCCGGGCCGCTGCTCATCTCGCACGCCTTCCGCGCCCCCGAGACGATCGAGCCGGCGCTCGCCGCGGGCGCCGATCTCGTCGGCCTGGCGCGCGCGCTGATCGCCGATCCCGACATGCCGCGCAAGCTGCTCGGCGGACGCGCGCACCAGGTCCGTCCGTGCGTGGCCTGCAACGAGGACTGCCGCGCCTTCGACCCGGTGCTGCTGTGCTCGGTCAACCCCGAGCTGGGGCCTCCGGGCGCCGACAGGCGGCCGGCCGCGCCGCTCGTCGTGCGGCGCGGCGGCGGCGGCCGCATCGCCGTCGTCGGGGCCGGGCCGGCCGGGCTCGAATGCGCGTCGGCGCTCGCCGGCCGTGCCGACGTCGTGCTGTTCGACGAGCGCGAGGCGATCGGCGGCCAGCTCGCCGTCGCGGCGGCGGCGCCCCACCGCCGCGGCTGGCGTGCGCTGCTGGACTTCTACGTGCATGCGCTCGACGGCGTGCAGCTCCGCCTCGGAGCGCCGGTGGGCGCGGACGACCTTGCCGGCTTCGACGAGGTCGTGCTCGCCATCGGCAGCCGCGAGGTGCTGCCGGCCGTGCCGGGGATCGCGCGGGCGCTGCCGTCCTCGGAGGCGATCGGCCGGCGCCTGAGCGGCCGCAGCCTGCTCGTGGTCGACGACGGCTTCGGCGGGTGGCCGTGCGCGAGCGCCGTCGAGCTCGGCGTGCGCGACGGGTTCGAGCGCATCACGGTCGCGACGCCCGCTGCCGCCTTCGGCGCCTCGCTGCCGGCGGAGGGTCGCGTGCAGCTGCTCGCACGCCTGCGCGGCGCTCCGCTCGACGTGCGCCCGTTCACCGCGCTCGACGCCCTCGACGAGGGCGCTGCCACCCTGAGGAACACGCTGTCGGGCACCGCCGAGACCGTGCCCGCCGACACGGTCGTCGTGGTCGGCGAGCGCGTCGCGCGCGACTGGCGCGCGCTCGTCCCCGGCACCGCCGGGGTGCGCGTGATCGGCGACGCCCTCGTGCCGCGGAAGGCCTCCCACGCGATCGCGGAGGGGCGCGAGGCCGCCGAGGCGCTCACCCGCGCGCGGCTCGACGGCCTCGTGACCGCTCAGCGACTGAGTACCGTGCAGGCGCTGACGCCCGGCGCGCCGTAGACCTGCGTGAACCCGACACGGGCCGGCCCCGCGATCTGGCGCTCGCCCGCCTCGCCGCGCAGCTGTAGCACCACCTCGTGGACCTGCCTGAGGCCCGACGCGCCGATCGGCTCTCCGTTGGCGAGGCACCCGCCGTCCGTGTTGACCGGCAGCCGGCCGGCGAGCGTCGTCGTGCCGCTCTGGATCAGCGACTCCTGCTCGCCGTGCTCGCACAGGCCCGTCTCGGCGAGGTGCATGACCTCCGCCCCCGACTCCGTGTCCTGCAACTGGGCGACGTCGACGTCCTCTGGCCCGACGCCCGCCTGCTCGAACGCGGCCGCCGCCGCCTCGGTGGTGGGGGAGGGAGCCGTGGTGATCGGGATCGACGGGCTGAACACCTCGAAGGATCCGAAGCGTCGCGTCCGGAACGTCACCGACCGCAGGTACACGGGCGTGCGCGCGAGGGACTGCGCGCGCTCGCCGCGAGCCAGCACGACCGCGACGGCGCCCTCGCCCGGCGAGCAGAACATGTACTGCGTCAGCGGATGGTTGACCATCTTGGAGCCGAGCACCTCCTCCTCCGACAGCGGCCGCCGGCGCCAGGCGTGAGGATTGCGGGCCCCGTTCGCGAACGCCTTCGCCGCCACCTTCGCGAGCGTCGACTCGCTGATGCCGTGCTCGGCCATGTAGCGCTGGATCTTCATCGCGAAGAACTGCGTCGTGAGCATCAGGCCGGTCTCGCCGTACCACGACCCGAGGCCCCAGTCCTCCGGCCGCGGGTTGAAGGCGCCCGGCGGGTGCTTGTCGAACCCGACCACCAACGCGATCTCCGCCGCGCCGGCGGCGAGCATCGCATGGGCCGTGGCCAACGCGGAGCCGCCCGTCGCGCAGCCGTTGCGCACGTTGATGAACGGGACGCCGGTGAGACCCAGCGACGACACGGTGGTGTCGGCGTTGCCGGCCGCGTCCGAGCCGCCGGCCGCGAAGTCCACGTCCTGCCAGCCGATGCCCGCGTCGCGCAATGCGGCGCGGGCCGCGACGGTCGCCATCTGCAATCCCGTCACGCCCTCGTGGCGCCCGAACGGGTGGATCCCGATGCCGACGACGGCGACGCTCACGACCCCTCCACCGGCCGGAAGGCGTACGTGGTCGCGCCGTTGCCGCCCGGCGCCGGGATCAGCACGAGCTCCATCGGCATGCCGATGCGCAGGCGTGCCGGATCGGCCTCGGTCAGCCGCGCCTCGACGCGCAGCTCGCCCGGCAGCTCCACGTAGCCGACGCCGTACGGCTCGAAGTCGCGCGGGTCGCCGGCGTACGGCGGCGACTTCGGCGGGAAGCACTGGATCGTCCAGGTCCACAGCGTCCCGCGGCGCGCGAGCCGGCGCTGCTTGACGTCGGTCGACGTGCAGGCGGCGCACGAGCTCTGACGGGGAAACGCGACGACGCCGCACGTGCGGCACTCGGAGCCGACCAGGACGGGTGCGCTGGGCGTGCCGGCGATCAGCGCGTCAACCGGCATCGACACGCGCCGGCTCGAAGGCGACCGCCGGGGATCGGGCGACCATGTAGCGGACCATCCGGCCGTCGCCGTCCAGCTGCGCCACCGCGAGGAAGGTCCCGATCCGCTCGCCGCCGTCGCAGCGGGTCTCGCCCAGCACGAACTCGACGTCGCCCGCGCGGCCGCCGAACAGGATGTGGTGCGCCCAGTCGCTCATGTCGCCGGCGTCGATGAACGCGGCGAGCTCCGCCCGGCCGCCGACGAACTGGCGGCTGGCGCGATCGGCTCCGCCGGCCCACTGGATCGAGAACTCGAGGTTCTCGGCCACGAGCTCGAGCGACGAGTAGGGGTCGGGCCCGTCGAGCGCGGCGAAGTACCGCTCGAAGAAGCTCACGCCGCGGCCCTCGCGCGTCCGAGCGCGTCGGGCGCGACGCCGATCAGCGCCAGGCTGCGGTCGGTGAAGAACTCGGCGACCCGGTTGAGCGCCACGATCCCGTTCGGCCGGTACCAGTGCCAGATGCTGTTGTAGAGCCCGAGGATCGCGCGCGTGAGGAGCCGCGGGTCGTTCTTGGGGATCGCGCGCTGCTGCATCGCGTGCGCGAGGAAGCTCGCCCACGCGAACTCCAGGTCGCGAGTCCGCGCCCGCGCCGCCTGGCGGGCCTGCTCTTCGCGCGGCGAGTCGCTGCGCGCCGACAGCAGTCCCTGCTCGGCGACCAGCACGCGGTTGCGCTGGATGTCGCGCTCGCTGAGCTCGAAGCAGTCCTCGATGACCGCCATGAGGCAGGCGAGGGGGTCGGCGCCGTCGGCCGTCAGCGCCTCGAAGCGGGAGCGGAAGCCCTCGATGGCCTGGTCCATGATCACGTAGAGGCAGTGCTGCTTGGACTCGAAGTAGTGATAGAGCGCGGTCGGGCCGACGCCGACGTCGGCCGCGATGTCCGCCCACTTGGTGTCCTCATAGCCGTCACGGCCGAACCGCTCCGTGGCCGCGGCGAGGATCTCGTCGCGTTTCGTACCGCGTGACTGACCTGAACTCATCTTAGTTAGAAGCGTATCAGTCTTGGAGGCGGGCGCAAAGACGTCTCGAGGCCGATTCAGACGGCGGCCGGCACGGCTCGGCGGGACACGATCTGCTGCACGACCTCGCGCTTGACCACCTTCAGCGACGGCGTGCGCGGGAACTCGTCGAACACCTCGATGGACTCGGGCCACATGTACTTGGCGACGCCCTCGCGCTCGAGGAACTCCTGGAGCTCGGCGAGGGTCGGTGCGCGCTCGCCGCGCCTGAGGATCACTGCGGCGCACGCGCGCTCGCCGAGCCGCTCGTCCGGCATCGGGACGATCGCGGCCTCGTGGATCGCGGGGTGGCGCATCAGCACCGGCTCGACCTCGGTCGGCACGATGGTGACGCCGCCGCGGCGGATGATGTCCTTGCTCCGGCCGACGTAGACGAGGTGGCCGTCGTCGTCGAGATAGCCGAGATCGCCCGTGTGGTAGCCGCCCCAGGCGGTCAACGAGTTGCGCGTCAGCTCGTCGTTGCCGAGGAAGAACAAGAACCGGCTCGGGCCGTTGACGACGACGTCCCCGACCTGGCCGCCGGGCAGCGGCGCGCCGCTGCGGTCGACGATCCGGATCTCCGTGCCGTCGTACGGGCGGCCCTCGGTCGTGAGCATCTTGGCCTCGGACTCGTCAAGGCCGTGCGCCGCATGGCCCGGCACCTCGGACAGCCCGTAGTCGGCCAGCGGCGGGATCCCGAACGCGTCCTGCATCGCGAGCCGGCGCTCCGGAGTGAGGCCCGGCGCCGCGAGCACGCGCATCGACGACAGGTCGCGGGTCGTCGCCTGCGCGGCCAACAGGGTGTCGGCGGCGTGCGTCGGCATCAGCAGCACGAAGGTGCAGCGGTGCTCCTCGATCAGCCGCAGCGCCTCCTCCGGCTTCCAGCGGTTCATCAGGATCCCGGTCCCGCCGGTGAGCAGCACCGGCAGGTACCCGAACACCATGCCGCCGACGAAGCCGAACTCGGTGGCCACGAGATAGACGTCGTCGCCGTCCAGGTCCCAGCGCCGGCAGACCCCGGCCGTCGCATAGCGCAGCGTGTTGCTCGAGTGCGCGATGCCCTTCGGCGTGGACGTGGTGCCCGACGAATGCATGACCATCGCGACATCGTCCGCGGCGCGCTCGCTGCGGTGGTCCCGCGTGCCCTCGGCGATCAGCTCGTCCAGCGTCGCGGGCAGGAGCGTGATCAGCCGCTCGACGATCGTGGCCGCCTGCTCGCACTTGGCGATCTCCTTGTCGCCGCCGAAGCCCACGATGGCTCGCGCCCGCGTCTGCTGCGCGAGCGCCGTGAGCTGGGCGAGGTTGAACATCGGCGGCAGCGGCGCCAGCACGACGCCGCGGTGCAGGCATCCGAGCATCCCGACGGCCGCCTCGATCGAGTGCCGCCCGAGCAGCACGACGACGTCGCCCGGCGCCACCGAGGCGGCGGCCAGCCGGGCGGACAGGCCGACGGCGGCGCGCCGCAGCTCGTCGTACGTCATGCGGCGGTCGTCGAGGACGAGCGCGATCTTGTCGGGCTGCGCGCGTGCGCGGGCGGCGAAGTCCTCCCAGAGATCGCCCGCCCGCCAGTACCCCTCCGCGTAATAGCGATCCGCGTCTGGTTGGAACCTCAGCGTCGACATTGCTCGAACCCTCTACCTCTCAGATTGTCCTCGATCGGAAGCGGCAGAGTAGCTGAAGTCAACTCAAATGTGAAGGGCTTCCGAAAACCCCGTGTGGCGGGGCGGCGACGATACTGATACGATCTCAGTTCATGAGATTGACGCCTACCGAGTCAGAGCGTCGGCTCCAGGAGGAGATCCGAGGCTTCCTCGCGGCCGAGCGGCCCGACGCCGCCCGCCTGCCGCACGCGCTCGACGCGCGCATGGAGGCCCTGCGGGCCTGGCAGGCACGCTGTTACGCCGCCGGATATGTCGGTCGGGCTTGGCCGCTCGAGTTCGGCGGTGGCGGACGCCCGGGGGCCGAGCAGATCGTGATCGACCAGGAGCTGGCGGCCGCCGGCGCTCCCGAGTTCGCCAACACCGTCGGGCTCGACGTCCTCGGGCCGTCGCTGCTGCGCTTCGGCGCCGACGCGCAGCGGCGGCGCTACATCCCGGCCATCCTCGCCGCGGAGGAGATCTGGTGCCAGGGCTTCTCGGAGCCGGACGCCGGTTCCGACCTCGCCTCGCTTCGCACGCGGGCGGACGAGCGAGGCGAGGAGTTCGTGCTCAGCGGGCAGAAGACCTGGGTCTCGTGGGGCCAGTTCGCGCGCTGGTGCGGCGTGCTGGCGCGCACGCACGACGCCGGTCCCCGACACCGCGGGATCTCCATGCTGATCGTCGACATGCGCTCGCCCGGCATCGAGGTGCGCCCGATGACGCAGATCACCGGGCACGCCGAGTTCTGCGAGCTGTTCCTCGACGAGGTCGCCGTCCCGCGCGCCAACCTGCTCGGCGAGCTCGGCGACGGCTGGAAGATCGCGATGCACACGCTCGGTCACGAGCGCGGCACCGCCGCGCTACCGCGCCAGGTCAAGCTGCGGACCTGGCTGGACCGGGCCGTGCGGGTGGCGGCCGAGCGGACCGTCGACGGCGCGCCGCTGATCGATGACCCGGCGGTGCAGACCGCGCTGGCACGGGCGCTCGTCGCCGTCGAGGTCCTGCGCCACCACGCGTACCGAACCGTCGGCGAGTTCCTGAACGGCGGCGCCGTCGGCCCCGACAGCTCGAGCGTCAAGCTGCTGATGGCCGAAGCCGAGCAGCGGCTGGCCGCGACCGCGCTCGACGTGCTCGCGCCGACGCTCGAGCACGCCGACGCCGAGGCCGTCGAGGAGAACGAGTTCTGGCACGAGACCTACCTGTACTCGCGCGCCGCGACGATCTACGGCGGCACCCAGCAGATCCAGCGCAACATCATCGCCGACCGCGTCCTCGGCCTTCCCCAGGAGTGATCGCCATGGACCTGGAGCTCAGCGACGAGCAGAGGTGGCTCACCGAGTCGGTCGAGACGCTGCTCGCGCGCGAAGCGGGGCCCGAGCTGTGGGACCGGCTCGTCGAGTTCGGCGCGCTGACGGTCGGTGGCGAGGACGGGCTCGGCCCGGTCGAGCTGTGCCTGATCGCTCGCGCGTTGGCAGCGCACCTCGCGCCCGTCCCGTACGTGGCCGGCGCCGCCGTGCGGTTCGCGGCTGATGCGGACCTCGGCGGCGACGCCGTGGCGCTCGCGCTCCTCGAACCGGGAGCGAGCTGGGACGCCGCGCCGTCGACGTCCGTGGACGGCGATCTCGTCACCGGCCGCAAGGTCGCCGTCGAGCACGCCGCCACCGCCGAGCGCCTGGCGGTCGTCGCGGCGGGCCGGGTGGTGGGGCTCGTCGACGCGGGCGCGCCGGGCGTCACGCTGGCGGCACAGCCGGCCCTCGACCCCACGGCGCCGATGTACGCGGTGGAGCTCGTCGACGCCCCGATGGTCGCGCTCGGCGCGAGCGCGCTCCGGCGGATGACGACGATCGGCACGCTCCTCGCGGCCGCCGAGGCGGTCGGCGCCGCCGGCCGCATGCTGGAGGACGCCTGCGCCTACGCCGCCGAGCGGCGCCAGTTCGGGCGCACCATCGCGAGCTTCCAGGCGCTGCGTCATCTGCTGGCCGACATGTACGTGCGCCAGGCGAGCGCGTGGTCGTCGGTCCTGTACGCCGCCGCCGCCCTGGACGAAGACGCCGACGAGGCCGCGCGCGCGGTGTCGGTCGCCAAGGCGTACGTCTCGCGCGCGACCCGCGAGGTGGCGCACGGAGCGATCCAGGTCTTCGGCGGCATCGCGGTGACGGCGGAGCATCCGGCCCACCGCTTCCTGCGCCGGATCATCGTCCGCGAGCGGCAGTTCGGCGACGCGGCGCACCACGAGCGTGCGCTCGGACGCGCGCTCGCCGTCGTCCCGCAGACCGTGCCGTGATGGCGGCGTTCACCGATCCCACCGCGCAGCGCCTCGAGCGGATCGCGACGGGCGCCGAGCCGCACGTCGTCGGCCCGCTGCTCGCCGACGCGCTGCACGATCCGCGCTGGCTGCGCCCCGACGTCGCGCTGATCTCGGGCGGCAAGTCCAACCTCACCTACCGGGTGGCGTGCGACGCCGGCGAGGTCGTGCTGCGGCGGCCGCCGCTCGGCCATGTGCTGCCGACGGCCCACGACATGGTCCGCGAGCACCGCGTGCTGCGCGCGTTGGAGGGCACCGCGGTGCCGGTGCCGCGCGTGCTCCATCTCGGCCGCGCGGACGGCCCGCTCGGCGTCGACTTCTACGTGATGGAGCGCGTGGTCGGGCACGTGTGCCGCAACGCGCTGCCTCCGGGATACGCGGACGGCTCGCGGGAGCGAGCGGCGATCGGCGCCGCGCTGGTCGACACGCTGGCCGACCTGCACGCCGTCGACCCGGCCGCCGTCGGCCTCGACGACTTCGGCCGGCCGGCCGGCTTCGTGGAGCGCCAGTTGCGCCGCTGGTCGCGGCAGTGGGACGCCTCCAAGACCGAGGGGATGCCCGCGCTCGACGCCCTGCGCGACGAGCTGGCGCGCACGCTGCCGCCGGCGCGCGCCGCCGCGATCGTCCACGGCGACTACCGGCTCGACAACACGGTGCTGCACCCGACGGCGGCGGGCCGCCTCGTCGCCGTGCTCGACTGGGAGATGAGCACGCTCGGCGACCCCTTGACCGACCTCGGGACGCTGCTCGCGTATTGGAGCGAGGAGGGCGACGACGCCGTCCGTGCGGCCGCCCGCGTGATGGCACCGGTCACGGCGGCGCCAGGGTTCCCCACGCGCGCGGAGATCGTCAGCCGCTACGCGGCCCGCACCGGCTTCGACGTGTCGGGCATCGAGTGGTACGAGGCCTTCGCCTACTTCAAGCTCGCGGTCGTCTGCCAGGGCATCGCCGCCCGCGCGGCCGGCGGCGCGATGCTCGGCGGGGGCTTCGAAGACGCTCAGCGGGTCGTGGCGCCGCTGGTCGCGGCGGGCCGGTCGGTGCTCGGCGGGCGCTGAGCGCGTCCGCGTGCGGCCTCAGCGCACGGCCATCCCGCCGTCGACGCTCAGCACGTGACCGGTCACGAAGCTGCTGCCGGCGCCGAGGAGGAACAGCACGGCCTCGTCGAGCTCGCCGGGCCGGCCGCCGCGGCCGAGCGGCGTGCGCTCGAGCAGGAACGGCGGGAACGCCTCCGGGTCGTCGCCCAGCTCGGCGGTCATCTCCGAGGGGAAGAACCCCGGCGCGACGGCGTTGACGCGGATGCCGTAGCGGCCCCACTGGGACGCCAGCTCGCGGGTGAGGCCGATGATGCCGGCCTTCGAGGCGACGTAGGCGGCATCGGGGATCTGCCCGATCGAGCGCAGCCCCATCACGGACGCGACGTTGACGATCGATCCGCCGCCGTTCGCGCGCATCCGGCTCGCGGCCAGGCACGACAGCGCGAACGGCGCCGTGAGGTTCACGTCGAGCACGCGGGCGAACGCCTCGGTGCTCGTTCTCAGGGCCGGCGCGGTCGCGCCGATGCCCGCGTTGTTCACGAGGCCGTCGAGCCGGCCGTGACGGTCGATCACCGTCTCGACGAGCCGCTCCCGGTCGGCCGCGTCCGTCACGTCGCACGCGACGGCCTGCACGCCGGGAAGGTCGTGCTGGAGCTCCGCGAGCCGGTCGGCGCGGCGCGCGGCGAGCACGGGAACGGCTCGCGCCGCGGCCAGCGAGCGTGCGAGCTGCGCGCCGAGGCCGGAGCTCGCGCCGGTGACGATGATGACCTGACCCTCAAGAGAATTCATCTGAAGTCAGTTCAGTTTTATCACGCGGAATGAGCGCTTGCAAGCCCACTCGCGGGGAAACGCCGCGACTGCTGATATCGTCCACTCGACTTCAACTTCAGGAATGCAGCCGTGCCTCAACCTCGCACCAACCGCCGGGCGCCGTCATCGCGCAGCAAGCGAGCGGCGATCCTCGAGACCGCGACCGAGCTGTTCGGCCGGGAGGGCTACGAGGACAGCAAGTGGGCGGACGTCGCCAAGTCGGTGGGCATCGGCTCGACGGCGCTCTACCACTACTTCGAGTCCAAGCTCCACTGCCTGTACGAGATCATGGCCGACGCGCTGGAGGCGGAGGTCGAGCGGTTCGATCGCATCACCGCCGAGCACGAGGACTTCACCGACGGGCTCGTGGCGGTCCTGCGGGCGGCGTTCGATCTCTCCGAACACGAGATCCTCCGCAACCGCCTGCTGGTGTCCGAGCAGGTGCTGGTCGGCGTCCACCGCACGTCGGCCCGGGAGGAGGAGGCGCGCCAGCTCGCGCGCGAGCGCACGCGCGACCTCGAGTTCAAGTGGGCGGCGTTCCTGACCCGCGGGATGGAGCAGGGCGCCATTCCCGAAGCGGAGCCGCGCCTGCTCGCGCGCGCGGTCCTCGGCCTCTACAACAGCGTCTTCCACTGGTACCGCCCGCGCGCGGGGCTCGAGCTCGCCGAGGTGGCCGAGTTCTACGTGCCGCGCTGCCTGGCGGTCGCCGGCGTCCCGCTGGAAGCCTCCGCCACGCCGGCCAAGCGTCGCCCGCGTCAGGCCGCCACGCGCTCGCGGTAGCGGCGCGTCTCGCGCCGCGCGATCGCCATGTGGTGGACCTCGTCCGGGCCGTCGGCGATCTGGAGGATCCGCGCGACCGCGTAGAGCTCGGCGAGCGGCGTGTCCTGGGAGACGCCCGCCCCGCCGTGCGCCTGGATCGCGCGGTCGATCACCCACGCCGCCACCTCGGGGGCGGCGACCTTGATCGCCGAGACCTCGATGCGCGCGCCGCGATTGCCCACGGTGTCCATCAGCCACGCCGTCTTGAGAACGAGCAGGCGCACCTGCTCGATTCGCACGCGCGCCTCGGAGATCCAGCGCTGGACGACGCCGTGGTCGATGATCGGGCGGCCGAACGTGGAGCGCGCCGCCGTTCGCCGGCACAGCATCTCCAGCGCACGCTCGGCCATGCCGATCGCGCGCATGGCGTGGTGGATGCGACCGGGTCCGAGGCGCTCCTGCGCGAGCCGGAACCCCTCGCCCTCCGCGCCGAGGAGGTTCGCCGCCGGCACGCGGACGTCGTCGTAGACGATCTCGGCGTGGCCCCCGTGCGGCCCGTCGTCGTAGCCGAACAGGCTCGTCGAGCGCACCAGCCGGACGCCGGGCGTGTCGCGCGGCACGAGGATCATGCTCTGGCGCGCATGGCGCTCGGCGTCGGGATCGGTGACGCCCATGACGATCAGCAGCTCGCAGCGCGGGGACATCGCCCCCGACGTCCACCACTTGCGCCCGTTGACGACGTACTCGTCGCCGTCGCGCTCGATCCGGGTGGCGATGTTCGTGGCATCCGACGACGCGACGTCGGGCTCGGTCATCGAGAACGCCGACCGGATCCGCCCCTCCAGGAGCGGATCCAGCCAGCGCGCCTTCTGCTCGCGCGTGCCGAACAGCGAGAGCAGCTCCATGTTCCCGGTGTCGGGAGCGGAGGAGTTGAGCGCCTCCGGAGCGATCCACGGGCTGCGCCCGGTGATCTCGGCCAGCGGCGCGTACTGCACGTTGGTCAGCCCCGCGCCGTGCTCGTGGAGCGGCGGCAGGAACAGGTTCCACAGCCCGCGCTCGCGTGCCCGCAGCTTGAGCTCCTCGATCACGGGCGGCGTGGCCCAGGGGTCGGCCGACCGCGCCACCTCCTCGCGAAAGCGCGGCTCGGCCGGGTACACGCACTCGTCCATGAACGCGAGCAGGCGCTCGCGCAGCTCGGCCGTGACGGCGTCGAAGGCGAAGTCCATCGCCTAGCGGTGCTTCCAGACCGGGTCGCGCTTCTCCAGGAAGGCCTGGACGCCCTCGCGCGCGTCCTGCGACTGGTGCGCGACGTTGCACGTCATGCTCTCGAGCGCGATCAGCGTCTCCGTGTCCCCGTCGAGGCCGCGGTTGGCGGCGAGCTTGGTGATCCGCATCGTGAACGCGCTCTTGTCCTTCATCGGCGCGACGAAGTCGGCGATCGCCTGCTCGAGCTCGTCGGCCGGCGCCGACACGTTGGCCAGGCCCCAGTCCTCGCACTCCTTGCCGGACAGCAGCTTGCCCGTGAGCAGCAGCTCCTTGGTCTTGCGCAGGCCGATGTAGCGGGGAAGGCGGTAGATCGGCCCGGCGCCGCCGAACAGCGCGCGGCGGATGTGGAAGTCCCCGATCTTGGCGTCGTCGGCGACGACGGCGAAGTCGCACGAGATCATGAGCTCGAAGCCGCCGGCGACGGCGTAGCCCTCGACGACCGCGACGGTCGGCTTCGCGAGGTTGAAGGCCCGATCGAAGGTGCGGGCCGAGACCTGGGCGATCCGCACCGAGTTGTTGGTCGTGCCGAGGAACTCGGCGTCGAGCATGTTGAGGTCGGCGCCGGCACAGAACGTGTTGCCGCGCCCGCGGATCAGGACGACGCGCACGTCGTCGTCGGCCTCGGCGCGCTCGAGGGCCTCGCCGAGCTGCGTGAGCAGACCCCAGTTGACGCAGTTCATCACCTGCGGCCGATTCAGCCAGATCGTGCCGACGCCGTCGGCGACCTCGTACTGCACGAACTCCTCCGTCGCCGTGGCTCCGTTCATCTGGGCTTGCAGGCTCATCCTCGCTCCATTCAAAAAGATTTCCCGAACTGACTTCAATTGATCATACACGGGGCTGGCGAAAGCGCAAGCGCTGCCGATAGCTGTGGCGGATCGCTGACAGATATGCCATACTGAACTCAGTTCATGGAACCCATCGTTCCCATCCCCCTCCCGCTCGCGCACGTCGGGTCGGTGAACGCGTGGCTGTTGCGCGGCGATCCGATCACGCTGATCGACACGGGGCCGCGAGACGACGCCGCGCTGGCGGCGCTCGAAGCCGGCCTCCGGCGGCAGCGGCTGCGGGTGGAGGACATCGGGCTGCTGCTCGCGACGCACCACCATCTCGACCACATCGGGCTTGCGGCCACGATCAAGCGCCGCTCGGGCGCCACGGTCGCGGTTCTCGACCGGACGGCCGACTATGTCGCGCGCTACTCGGCGCAGATCGAGGACGATCGCCGGTTCGCGCAGGCGCTCATGCGCCACCACGACGTGCCCGAGCGGCTGATCGCCGACACAGAGGAGTTCTGGGGTTACATCCGCGCGACGACGGAGGACGTCCGGGCCGACGTCCGGCTCGCCGACGGCGATCGCATCCGGGCAGGCGGCCGCGCCCTGCGGGTCGTGGCGCGACCCGGCCACAGCACGACCGACACGCTGTTCGTGGACGACGACGCCGCGCTCGCGTTCGCCGGCGACCACCTGCTGGCGACGATCTCGTCGAACACGGAGATCTGCCCGCCGGAGCGGGCGCACGATGGCCGTGCGCGCTCGCGCATGCGGTACCTGGCCAACCTCGAGCTCACCGCCGCGATGCCGCTGGCGCAGCTGCTCACCGGCCACGGCGCGCCGGTCACCGGCCACGCGCGGCTCGTCGAGACCAGGCTGCGCGACCACCGCCGCCGCTGCGAGCGCATCCTGGGAGTCCTCGAGAACGGCCCGCGGACGGCGTTCGAGATCGCTCGACGGCTGTGGCCGGCGCGGACGGTGGCCGAGCAGCCGCTGCTCGTCGTCTGGGAGGTGGTCGGCAACCTGGAGCTCCTGCTGGCCGCGGGCGCCGTGGCCGAGCGCGCCGGTGACGGCGGCTCGGTCTTCGAGGTGACCCGCGCGGCGCCGCGATCGCTCGCGCGGCGCCGGCGCCCACGCCGTCCCGACTGCGCGGTCGGTCAGTGAGCCGGACGCCGCCCAGCGCGAAGGATCTCCACGACGTGGGCGACCGCTTCGACCTGTCCGGCCGCGTGGCCCTGGTCACGGGCGGCACGCGGGGCCTGGGCCTGGCGATCGCGCGTGCGTTCTCCGCCGCCGGGGCGGACGTGATCGTGGCCAGCCGGAAGGCCGACGCGTGCGACGCGGTGGCGGCCGAGCTGCGCTCGGGCGGGGGACGGGCGCTCGGCCACGCCTGCCACGTCGGCCGCTGGGAGGAGCTCGCGCGGCTCGTGGAGGCGGCGTACGGCGAGTTCGGCCGCGTTGACGTGCTCGTCAACAACGCCGGGGTGGCTCCGGTCTACGCCTCGCTGGCGGACGTGACCGAGGAGCTGTTCGACAAGGTGGTCGCCGTGAACCTCAAGGGCCCGTTCCGGCTCTGCGCGCTCGTCGGCGAGCGCATGGCGGCGGGGGAGGGCGGCTCGATCATCAACGTGTCGAGCACGGGCGCCGTCCGCCCGACCGGGGACATCGTCCCGTACTCCGCCGCCAAGGCCGGCCTGAACGCCCTGACCGTCGCCTTCGCGCACGCGCTCGGGCCGAAGGTGCGCGTCAACGCGATCATGCCGGGCCCGTTCCTGACGACGATCTCCCAGGCTTGGGACATGGACGCGCTCGCGCAGCGGACGCGCACGTTCCCGCTGCGGCGGGCCGGGCTCGCCGACGAGATCGCCGGCGCGGCGCTCTACCTGGCCGGCGACGCGTCGAGCTACACGACCGGCGCGATCCTCACGGTCGACGGCGGCGCGCAGTGGAGCGTGCCGACGGACTGATCACACGGCGGTGACGAGCCCGCCGTTGGGGCCGAGCGTCGCGCCGACGAAGTAGGACGCGTCGGCGGAGGCAAGGAACGCCACGGTCGCCGCGATCTCGTCGGGCCGGGCGAGACGGCCGGCCGGCGTCTGGTTGGCGATCACCTGCCGGCTCGCATCCAGCTGCCCCTTGAGCGTGCTCGTGTCGACGTGCCCGGGCGCGACCGCGTTGACGCGGATGCCCTGCACGATCAGCTCCTTGGCGACCGCGCGCGTGAACCCCAGGATCCCGGCCTTGGCCGCCGAGTAGTGGGGGTGTCCGGCGCATCCCTCGATCCCGCACACCGAGGCCATGTTCACGATCACACCGGTCCCGCGCGGCGCCATCAGGCGCGCCGCGGCGCGGGTGCAGAAGAACGTGCCGTCGAGATGGATCGCGAGCAGGCGCCGCCACTCGTCGTCGCTCAGGCGCACCAGCGCGTCGAGCGGCGTCGTGACGCCGCCGGCCTGCGCTTCGCGGCGCTGCGCCTCGAGCAGCGGCATGACCCGGCCGAGATGGGCCGCGCCGACCGCTCCCGCGTTGTTGACGAGGACGTCGATCGGGCCGAGATCGCGCTCGACCTGCGCGAGCGCCGCGTCGACGGCGGCGCTGTCGCTGACGTCGGCGTGCACCGCGAGCCCGGCGCCGATGGCGGCGATCGTCTGCTGCGCCGCCTCCAGCCGGACGTCGAGCGCCGCCACGCGCGCGCCGTCCGCGGCGAGCCGGTGGCAGATCGCCTCGCCGATGCCCGAGCCGCCTCCGGTCACGACGGCCACGCTCACGGGATGGCCACCAGGCGGCCGCGCCCGCCGCCGGCGGCGAGACGCTCGTAGGCGGCCGGGACGTCGGCGAGCGCGATGCGTTCGACCTCGATCGCGATCGCGCCGTCGCGCGCGAGATCGACGACCTCCGCGAGCTCGGCGCGCGTTCCCCAGTTCGAGAAGATCACCGAGGTCTCGAGCGGCACCGCGCCGAAGCGCATCGGGAACGTCCCGCCGGCCAGCCCGAGCAGCGACACGTGGCCGCCGGGCGCGACGGCGCCGGCGGCCAGGGCCAAGGTCTCGTCGCTGCCCACGCAGTCGACGACGAGCGCGGCGCCGCGGCGACCCGCGGCGCGCCGCAGCTCGCCGAGGTCGGGCGCGCGGAGCGCCGCGTCGGCGCCGCTGTGCGCCGCGATCTCCAGGGCCTCGTCCCGGCGATCCACGGCCACGACGCGCGCCGGGCTCAGCGCCTTCAGGAGCTGCACGGCGACGTGGCCGAGGCCGCCGATGCCGATCACGATCGCGCTCGCCGCCGGATGCAGGAGGTGCAGCGCGCGGCCGATGGCGTGGTAGGGGGTCAGCCCGGCATCGGCCAGCGGCGCCGCGGCCACCGGGTCGAGCCCGTTCAGCGGAACCGTGAGGCGCGGGGACGGCACCACCACGTACTCCGCCAGGCCGCCGTCGAGGCCGAGCCCCGCGCCGCGCCCCCGCCGCTCCTCCTCGCACAGGTGCTCGGCGCCGAGCCTGCACGCGGGGCAGCGGCCGCAGCCCCACGGCCCGTAGACGAGGACCGGCTCGCCTGGCTCGACGCCGTCGGCGCCCGGGCCGAGCTCAGCGACGACACCGGCGACCTCGTGGCCGAGCGTGAAGGGGAGGGCATACGGCAGCGTGCCGGCGCGCCAGTGCATGAGGTGCAGGTCGGAGTGGCACAGGCCGGCGCCGGCGACGCGCACGAGCACCTCGCCGGGTCCCGGCTCGGGCGTCGGGATCTCGACGAGCTCGGCGGGCTGCTCCCAGGCGGTGAGTCGGATCGCCTTCATAGCGAGGAAGTTAGCACATGAACTGAAGTCAGATCAAATCTCTGCTACGCTCCCGCATGTGCCCCTGTGGTTGAGAATCGTGCTCCGCCTCGAGCGGGCGGTCGGCGGCCCCGTCGAAGCGGCCGTCCACAGCGACACCTACTTCGACGTGGTGGCCGAGCTGAGCCGGGGGAGCCGCCGGGTGACGGACGCCGTCGAGAGCGTCTCCAAGCGCGGGCTGCACCTGCTCAACCTCCCCGCGGGCACGGACATCCGCCGCGTGCGCGAGCAGCTCGCGCGGATGGATCGGCGGCTGCTCGAGATCTCCAAGGAGCTCGAGGCGCTCGAACGGGAGCGCGCGTGACGCCGCTCCAGCTCAGCCCCGGCGACCTGCTCGGCCGCGTGAACCGTGACGTGGAGCGGTCGTACCTGCGGGCGCGCAACGGGCTCCGCTACGTGCGAGGCAGCAACCGCCCGAAGCTGGGCAGCACGCCGAAGGACGTCGTCTGGCACCGCGACAAGGCGCAGCTCTGGCGATACCGCGGCGGGTCCGTCCGCTTCGCGCAGCCCCTGCTGATCGTCACGAGCCTGGTCAGCCGGAGCTACATCCTGGACCTGCTGCCCGGCAGCAGTGCCGTCGAGTTCCTCCGCGATCACGGCTTCGACGTGTTCATGCTCGACTGGGGGATCCCCGACGAGCTCGACGCCGGCAACGGCCTCGCCACGTACGTCGACGAGTATCTCCCGCGCGCCGTGGACGCGGTGCGGCGCGAGACCGGCTGCACGGAGCTGACGATGGCCGGCTACTGCCTGGGGGGCGTGCTCGCAGCCCTGTACGCCAGCGGCCACCCCGACCCCGGCGTTCGCAACCTGGTGCTGATGGCGACGCCGCTCGACTTCGACGAGATGGGCCCGATGGTGGCTGCGCTGCGCGAGGGCAGGCTGGACCCCGAGGACCTCGTCGACGAGACCGGCAACGTGCCGGCCGACGTCCTCTACAGCGGGTTCTTCATGCTCGCGCCGACCACGGTCGTCGCCCAGCGGGCGACGCTGCTCGAGAACCTCTGGAACGACGAGTTCGTCCGCGGGTTCCAGGCGATGGCGCAGTGGACGCGCGACCAGGTGCCGTTCCCGGGTGCGGCGTTCCGCGAGCTCGTCGAGCAGTTCGTGCGGCGCAACGCGCTCATGGACGGCAGCCTGCACGTCGGCGGGCGCGAGATCGACTTCACGACGACCGAGGCGATCGTGCTCAATGCGATGGCCGAGAAGGACACCGTCGTGCCGAGAGCCGCAGCCGAACCGGCCGGGGCGTTGGTCGGGCGGCCCGAACGCCGGCATCGGCTCCTGCTTCCGGGAGGTCATGTCACGTTCGGGACCGGCCGGTCGGCGTTCCGGCACACGCTGCCGAGTCTCGCCGGCTGGATCGCCGCTCACAGCGACGAAAGGAGCTCGTGATGGACATCAGAGCGCTGGAAGGCACGGACCGCGACGCCGTCGCGCGCTTCGTGGCGCGCGTGCCCGAGGGCGACCGGACCTTCTTCAAGGAGGACGTCGAGGTCCCGGAGGTCCTCGCGGCGTGGGCGAGCCCGGGCACGGCGCGTCTGCTCGCGGTGGAGGGCGGCGACGTCGTCGGCTACGCCGCCGTCGTGCCGTTGCACGGCTGGTCGAGCCACGTCGGCGAGGTCCGGGTCATCGTCGACCCGCAGTGGCGCGGCCGCGGCGTCGGTCGCGCGCTGGCGCGGCGCGCGGTCATCGAGGCGATCGAGCTCGGCCTGACCAAGATGGTGGTCGAGGTCGTCGCCGATCAGGAGCCGACGATCGCGATGTTCCGTTCGCTCGGCTTCGAGCCCGAGGCGCTGCTCACCGACCACGTCCGTGACCAGTCGGGTGCGCTGCGCGACCTCATGATCCTCGCCCACTCGGCGCAGGAGCAGTGGGCGTCGATGGTGGTCGCCGGCATCGCGGACGAGCTGTGAGCCCCCGCGTCGACGAGCTCCTCGAGGCCGCCGTCAACGCCTACGAGGATCTGATCCGCCGCTCGACCGACCTCCAGCGGACGCTTGCGCGCGGGCTTCCGTTCGAGCCGGCGCGCGCCGTCCTGAACGCGACGGCGGATCTGACGCGGGACATCGGCGCCGTCCAGATCTCCGGTGTCCGCTGGCTGCTCGACTCATGACCGCGCTGCACTGGGAGAGCACCGGCGCCGGCGACCCGGTGCTGATGATCATGGGCCTGGGCCTGAGCGGGGGCGCGTGGTGGCGCACCGTTCCGGTGCTGTCGCGCTCGCTGCGCGTGATCACGTTCGACAACCGCGGGGTGGGGCGCTCGCGCGCGCGCTTGCACAGCTACACGACCGAGGCCATGGCCGACGACGCCGTGTCGGTGCTCGACGCCGCCGGGGTCGAGCGCGCGCACGTGTACGGGTTCTCGCTCGGCGGCATGGTGGCGCAGCAGCTGGCGCTCCGTCACCCGGCGCGGGTGCGGTCGCTCGTGCTCGGTGCGACGCATCCGGGCGGCCCCCGCGCCGTGCGTCCGGACGCCGAGGTCATCGCCTTCTTCCGCCGCCGGGCGAGCATGAGCGCCAAGGCCGCGGCGCAGGCCTCGGTCCCGTTCAACTACGGGCCACGCTGCCGGCGCGAGCACAAGGACCGCATCGCCGAGGACATCCGGCGCCGCCTCGCGCATCCGTTCCCCGAGCAGGCCTACCGGGCGCAGATGGTCGCTGCCGCGCTGCACAACTGCTACCGGCGACTGACGCGCATCGAGGCGCCGACGCTCGTGCTCCACGGCCGCGAGGACCGCGTCGTCCCGGTCGCCAACGCCGAGATCATCGCCGAACGGATCCCGCGCGCGGAGCTCCGGATCCTCGAGGACGCCGGGCATCTGTACTCGACCGAGGAGCCGGACGTCGACGACGAGATCGCGCGCTTCTTCGCGGGGGCGGCGTGAGCGACGTCCGCGTCGCCGACGTCATCCGCCGCCATGCGGCGGCGCGCCCGGATGCCGTGGCGATCCGCCATGGCGAGCGGGAGCTGTCCTACCGCGAGCTCGACGACCGGTCGAACCGGCTCGCCCAGGCGCTGCTCGCGCATGGGGTGGGCGCGGGCGCGAGGGTCGCCTATCTCGACCGCTCGTCCCCCGAGGTCGTGGAGCTCTTGTTCGCGGCGGGCAAGCTCGGCGCGGTCCTCGTGCCGCTCAACTGGCGGCTCGCCGAGCCGGAGCTGCGCGCCGTGCTGGCCGACTCCGGCGCGCCGCTGCTCATCGCCGGCCCGGCCTTCCGGGAGACCGCCGAGCGCGTGCGCCCGCGCGAGCTGATCGTCGTGGGGGATCAGTACGAGCGCTGGCTGGCCGCGCACGATCCGCGCGACCCCGGCGGCCGGGGTGAGCCCGGCGACGTCATCGTCCAGATGTACACGTCGGGGACGACCGGCGTGCCGAAGGGCGTCCTGACCACGCACGCCAACCTGGCCGTCGCGGCGCACACGTCGACGTTCTGGGCGTTCGACGACCGCTCGGTGAGCTTCACGCCGCTGCCGATGTTCCACATCGGCGGCATCGGGTGGACGTACTGCGGGCTCTGGCACGGTGCGACGACCGTCATCGCGAGCGAATTCGATCCCGTGCGGGTGCTCGACATCCTCGAGCGCCAACGGGTGACCAACGCGGTGCTCGTGCCGACGATGCTGCGGATGCTGACGGCGGTGCCGGGCGCTGCCGAGCGCGACTTCTCGGCGCTGCGCTCGATCGCGTATGGCGCCGCCCCGATCACCACGACGGTCCTCAAGGCGTCGCTGCGGACGTTCGACTGCCGGCTCTTCGGTCTCTACGGGCTGACCGAGAGCACCGGCAGCGTGATCGTGCTCGAGCCGGCCGACCACGATCGCGAGGATCTCCTGCGGTCGGCCGGCCGCCCGTACCCCTGGGTCGAGCTGAAGATCGTCGACCCGGAGAGCCTGGGGGCCGTTCCCGCGCGGTCCGTCGGCGAGGTCTGGCTGCGCGGGCCGAACGTGACGCCGGGGTACTTCAACCGCCCGGCCGACACCGCGGCGGCGCTCACGCCGGACGGCTGGCTCCGCACCGGGGACGGCGGCTACGTCGACGAGAACGGCTACCTGTTCCTCACCGATCGGATCAAGGACATGATCGTGAGCGGCGGCGAGAACGTGTATCCGGTCGAGATCGAGGAGGCGCTGTCACAGCATGCAGACGTGGCCGACGTCGCGGTGATCGGCGTGCCCGACGCGCATTGGGGCGAGGCGGTCAAGGCCCTCGTCGTGCCGCGCGCGGGCGCGCGGCCCGTGCCCGAGGAGCTGATCGCGTTCGCGCGCCGGCGGCTGGCCGGCTACAAGCTTCCGCGCTCCGTGGAGTTCGTCGACGAGCTCCCGCGCACACCGAGCGGCAAGGTCCTCAAGCGCGAGCTGCGTGAGCGATACGCCTCGTTGACGCTGTATCAAAACTGAATTCAGGTTGACATTAGCTGTAGTCGCTGCTAAGTTGCTAACCGCATTGGTTCCCACCATCGAAAGGCAGCCCCCAATGGCGACCCAGACCAAGTCCAGCCCCGTGACCGAAAGCATCGACGCCGCCACCGAGCGCGTCGTCGAGCTCAACGAGAAGGCCGTCGCGAACGGCAAGAAGGCCGGCGCGGCGATCCTCGACACGTACGAGAAGGCCGTGGTGACCCTCACCGAGTCCTACGAGAAGGCGGCCGGGACGACCAAGGTCGACTGGATCACGAGCGCCGCCGCGGCGCAGGCCGACTTCACCCGCGAGGTCGCGAAGGCCTACACGAGCGCCGCTCGTGATCTCGTCTCCTGACGCACCCCTCCCGGAACGGCGGTCGCGGCGCTGCGGCGCCGCGACCGTCAGCGCGCCGCGCCGCCGCGCTCGGCGAACGCCCTGTAGACCTCGAGGAGCGCCTGGCGCTGCCGCGCCGTGAGGTGGGGGTCCGCCCGGATCGCGGCGACGACGGCCGGCTCGCCGGCCCCCCGGCGGCCCTCGCCCCGGCGGCCGCCGTGCTCGTAGAGCGCCTCCGCGGAGACCTGGAGATTGTCCGCGATCGCCTCGAGCACCTTCTCCGACGGCTCGCGTAAGCCGTGCTCGATCTGCGAGAGGTACGGGTTCGAGATGCCGACGAGGTCGGCGAGCTGGCGCATGGAGAGGTCCTGAAGCTCCCGCTGCCGGCGAATGAACTCACCGAGGGGCGACGTCATCCCCCGGAGCCTATGCGACGTGCCTTGTCTAGCGGCCGCGACGAGTGCCGGGGCGCAGGAGCAGCGATGCAGCGACCAGCTCGCGCTGCGTCGGGTCTCCAGGCCCGCCGGCGAAGCGGATGTCCAGAACGTGCCGAACGGTTCTCTCCGGGGTGTCCATGCGCGATAATCTAGCTGAAGTCAGTTCAAAGTCAAGTCGGGACTCGATGATTGAAAGCGATCTCCGACGTCGCTATTCTCTTGAACTCATGTCAGTTCGGACAGAATTGTCCTTGTGCGGGCCTACCGGCTGATCGGCACCAGTGGGGCGGAGCTGACCGACCTCCCGGAGCCGGAGCCCGGAAGGGGCGAGGTCCTGCTTCGGGTGCTGGCGGCGGGTGTGTGTCGGACGGATCTCGCGCTGTGCCGCAGCGGCGGCGACGGTCTGACGCTGCCCGTCACGCTGGGCCACGAGGTCGTGGGCGAAGTCGCCGCGCTCGGCGAGGGCGTCGCGGGCCCCGACCGCGGGACCGTGGTGGCGGTGTACGAGCTGCTCGGGTGCGGCCACTGCGCCGCGTGCGCGCGTGGGCACGACAACGTGTGCCGTGACGCCGTCCCGGGAGCCATCGGCATCACGCGCGACGGTGGCATGGCCGATTACGTCGCGGTGCCGGCGCGCAGCGTGGTCCCGCTCGGTGACGGCGATCCGGTGCACGCCGCGCCCCTCACCGACGCGGGCATGACCGCTCTGCACGCCGTCGAGCGCGGGCGCTCGCTACTCGAGCCCGGGGCCACGGCCGTGGTCGTGGGAATCGGCGGCCTGGGCCACCTCGCCGTGCAGTTCCTGCGCGCGACCTCGAAGGTCCGGGTGATCGCCGTCGACGTCGACCGTGCGCGGCTGGACTTCGCTGCGGACATCGGGGCGAACGACGGCGTGCTGACCGGACCGGACGCAACCAGCCAGATCCTGGCCGCGAACGCCGGGCGAAAGGTCGACGTCGTCTTCGACTATGTCGGCGCGCAGGAAACGCTGGACCTCGCCGCGGAGGTCACCGGTCGGGGGGGCGCGATCGTCGTCACCGGCGGCGCCGGGGGTCGGCTGTCGATCACCGCGCGAATGGGAGCCGGCGGAGCCCCGGACCGCGAGGTCGCGATGGTGCACACGTTCGGCGGGACACGCGACGACCTCGTGCGGGCGCTCGCACTCGCCGAGACGGGCCAGGTCCGCACGCACGTCGAGGTCGCCGATCTCACGGCCGCCGGCCGGGTCCTGGGCGACCTGGACTCCGGCCGGGTGCTCGGCCGCGCCGTGCTCGTGCCTTGAGCCACGGCCCGATCGATGAATAGCGCGGCGAGCTTCGGTCTGAGCTGGTGATGGACGCCGACGAGACCACCTTCTCCGCGCTCTTCGATCGCCACCGCCGCGCGCTGCGGGCGCACTGTTACCGCATGGTCGGGTCCTTCGAGGACTCCGAGGACCTCGTGCAGGAGACGTTCGCGCGCGCGTGGCAGGCGCGGAAGGGGTTCCGGCGCGAGGGGCGATGGTCGTTCCGCGCCTGGCTGTACCGCATCGCGACCAATGCGTGCCTCGACCATCTCTCGCGCCGCTCGCCGCGGCTGCTGCCGGCGGACGTCGCGCCGGCCTCGGACCCGGAGGCCGAGCTGCCGCCGCTCGCTTCAGACGTGCCGTGGCTCGATCCCTACCCGGACCGGCTCGTCGATCCGCACGAGGCCGTCGTCGCGCGCGAGACGCTCGAGATCGCCTTCGTGGCCGCGATCCAGCACCTCCCGCCGCGCCAGCGGGCAACGCTGATCCTGCGCGACGCGGCCGGGTTCTCGGCGCGCGAGACGGCGCAGCTGCTCGGCACCAGCGTGCCCGCCGTGAACAGCGCGCTCCAGCGGGCGCGCGGCCGGCTGCGCGAGCGCTTGCCCGCGCGGCGGCTGGCGTGGGCGCGCCCCGAAGATCAGACCGCGGCGGACCGAGACGTCGCGCGGCGCTACGTCGATGCCGTCGAGCGCCGGGACTTCGCGGCGCTCGCCGCGCTCGTGCACGCCGACGCGCGCTTCTCGTTCCCGCCGCTTCCGGTCTGGTACGACGGGCTGGACGCGTTCCGGCGCGGCAGTGACAAGCACGCCGCGGCCGGCGAGCACCGGCTCGTCCCCGCCGCCGCCAACTTGCAGCCCGCGTTCGCGGTCTATCTGCGCGGGCCGGGCGAGCCGCTCTACCGTCCGCTCGCGCTTGCGGTCGTCGGCGTGGAGGAGGGGCGCGTCGCCGAGGTGATCCACTGGGACCGGCCGGAGCTGTTCGACGCGTTCGGGCTGCCGATGAGTTTTCCGCCGTCGCGCCGTTCTAACGAGAACGACGGCAACGCGAAGGAGAGCCCATGAGCATCGGGACCGAGCACCAGTGGCAGGCGGCTCGCAAAGAGCTGCTGACGGCCGAGCGCGAGCTCGAGGAGCACGTCAAGCGGGTCGAGGAGCAGCGGCGGAAGCTGCCGTGGGTGCCCGTCGAGAAGGAGTACACGTTCGCCACCGAGGAGGGGCCGAAGTCGTTGCCGGAGCTGTTCGCGGGGCGCTCGCAGCTGCTCGTCTACCACCTGATGTTCGGAGAGGACTGGGAGCGGGCCTGCCCCGGCTGCTCGTCGCTTGCTGACGGGCTCAGTGGGTCGGTCGAGCACCTGAACGACCAGGACGTAACGCTGGTCTGCATGTCGCGGGCGCCGCTCGAGAAGCTCGCCGCCTACAAGGAGCCGCGCGGGTGGACCGTGCCGTGGGTGTCCGCCCACGGGGGCGACTTCCTGTTCGACTACGGCTTCGCGTTCCGACGGGAGGAGATGTCCGGCGTCGTTCGCGAGGAGTTCGACATGGGGCAGCTGCTCCGCGAGGCGCCGCAGTGGCTGCGCGACTACCGCGAGGAGGTCGGAGCGCCGGACCTTGCGTCGGCCGTGTCGGTGAGCGCCGGTTGGAGCGTCTTCGCGATGCGGGACGGCGCCGTCTACAACACGTACCGCGTGTATCCGCATTCGCGCATCGTCACGCCGCTGTACTCGGTCCTGCTCGAGCTGCTGCCGACCCGCTGAACCGGGAGGCGGCGGTCACCGGTCGGCAACACGCGGGGGCGGCGCCGCCGATAGAGCTTGTGCGGCCATGCGCAGACTCTTCGTTCCCGCACTCGCGGCGCTGCTCGCCGCCGCGGCCACCGCCGCCGTCGCCACCGCCGATCGCCACCGTTCGGGGGACCGCCGTCACGACGACGCCGCGTACGCGATCGGCCTCTGGGGCGACCTGCCGTATGCCAACGGCAACGCCGACACGGTCTACGTCCAGAAGACGACGGGCGTCCCGAACCTGATCGCGGACATGAACCACCAGCGCCTCGCCTTCTCCGTCCACGACGGGGACCTCAAGGACGGCAGCTCGCTGTGCGCGGACGCCAAGTACTACGACTTCAAGGCCAGCCTGAACTCGCTCGAGGCGCCCGCGGTCTTCACGCCGGGCGACAACGACTGGACGGACTGCGACCGCACGTCGGCGGGCGGGTTCGACGCCAATGAGCGGCTGGCGTTCGAGCGCTCGGTGTTCTTCGATACGCCGTTCTCGCTCGGGCAGCGCCGGATGCGCCTCGAGGTCCAGGGCGCGCCGTACGTCGAGAACCGCCGCTGGACCCTGGGCGGCGTGACGTACGCGACGCTCAACGTCCAGGGCTCGTGCAACAACCTGTGCGGCGACAAGCCCGACCCGGCCGAGTTCGCCGCCCGCAACGCCGCCGATATCGAGTGGCTGCACGACGCGTTCGACGCGGCGCGGCGCCGTGACTCGGCGGCGGTGATGCTGATCTGGCAGGCAGACCCGGGCTGGGACGACTCCGATGCCAAGCGCACGAGTACCCGCGACGCCCGGACGCTCGCGGAGACCGACGGCCAGCCGGACGGCTACCAGGACATCCTGACGGCGCTGCGGGACGAAACCGTCGCGTTCCGCAGGCCCGTCGCGCTGGTCCACGGCGACTCGCACTACTTCCGCATCGACAAGCCGCTCCAGGACGCCCAGGGCCGCCGCGTCGAGAACTTCACGCGCGTCGAGACCTACGGCGACCATCAGGAGAACGGCAACAACGACGTCAACTGGCTCCGGGTCAGAGTCGACCCGGAGAGCCGCGAGGTGTTCTCCTACCAGCCGCAGGTGGTCCCGCGGAACCGCACGGCGGTTCCCGCGCCCTGACGCGCGGAAACACGCCGTTCACAGCGCGTTCACAACCCGCTCGCCTGGTCGCCTAGTGTCCCGGCGGTGACTGTGGGCCAGCCCGGGTGCGATGGGGAGGTGATCGTGTGGAGTCACCGATCCGGCTCGCTGTCATAGACACCGACAGCGGCTTCGTGAAGGTGCTCGTGAAGCGCCTTGACGGCGCCGGTTGGCCGCACCGCATACTGGCTTCCAACGTGCCCGCCGAGGCGCTCCTGCGTATGCGCCTCGACGCCATCGTGGTCGATCTCGGGGTGCTCGGGCCGCAGGGGTGGAGCTATCTCCGGGACCTGTGCGAGCAGATCCCGCATCTCGGTGTCCTCGTCTGCACCGGCGCGTCGAGCGCGGCTCAGCGCGTCCGCGGGCTGCGCCTGGGTGTGGACGACTGGATCACCAAGCCGTGTCATCCGGAGGAGCTGCTGGCGCGCATCGAGGCGGTCGTCCGGCGGCGCAGGCGATCTGCGGGCGAGCCAGCATCAGCTCCCGTCGCCAGCGGCGGCATCGAGCTGCTCACCGGCCAGTTCCAGGCCAGCGCCGGCGGCAGGTCGCTCGACCTCACCCGTCGCGAGTTCGAGCTGCTCGAGCTCCTCGTGCACGCCGAACGACGCGTGCTCCCGCGCGAGGAGATCTACGAGCGCGTCTGGGGCTATGCCATGGTGCGCGGCGATCGCTCCGTCGACGTGTACGTCCGCAAGCTGCGCCACAAGCTCGAGACGACGTCACCGGGATGGCGGTACATCCACACGCACTTCGGCGTCGGCTACCGGTTCGAGCCCGTGCCGGTGACCGGGGACCCGCGCGCGGCCGACGAGGTCGTCGAGCCGCTCACGGTCTGACCGCCGTGAGCTCGGCGCCGCACTGCCAGCAGTAGGCCGCGCCGCGCGAGTGCGGAGCGTTGCAGCTCGGGCAGCTGCCGGTCTCGGAGGCCCGCTCGGCGCGCAGCAGGCGGTCGACCTCGCCGAGCTCGCCGTCGGCCTGCTGGAGCTCGGCGGCGCGGCGCAGGAGGACATCGAGGCGGAAGTGGTCGCGGATGGCCATCTCGTAGGCGAGGCCGCCCAGGTCGAACTGGAGCTCGGCGACACGGTCCGCGAGCTCGGCGCGGTGGCGCTCGAGCGCGGTCGGCGCGGCGGGAGCGGTCGTCGGCGCGGGGCGCTTCGGGCGGATGCGGTCGATGATCGTCATGGGAAGGTCTGGACGGCCGACCCGCCGCCCGCGGGCTTGTTGTCCTTCGGCGGTGGCTTGCCGGGGGTGATGAGGTCCTTGGGCAGCTGGGCCGACTTCTTGGAGTAGTCGTCACCGGTGGCGTTGTTGAGGTCGTCGATCGCCTTGGCGCTCTCCGATGCGCTCGGCGTCTTCTCGGTCGCGGCCGCCTTCTGGGTCTTGCCGGCGGTCGCGACCTCGATGACCTTGGCGTCCGGGAAGTCCGCCTTGAGACGCTTCAGCGCGGCCTGCGCCGCCTTGCGGTCGGCGTACTGGCCGGAGAAGATGACGTACTTGCCGCCGGGAAGGCTGGAGTGCTCGTCGGAGTCGAGCGCCCCGACGTCCGCGGCGCCCTTGTCCGTGGCCGACTTCTTGGCCGCGGCGACGGCCGCGGCGTCGGTGCCCGACTTGGGGAGCGTCCGCAGCTGCACCGTGAAGCCTCGCTTGCCCGCGGGCCAGTCGGAGGTGAAGGAGACCGGGGCGGTCGCGCCCGCGCCGGCGGCAGGCGTGCCCGCGGGCGTGGGCGTCGCGCCGAGCGTGAGCACCTGCGGGGCGGCGGCGCGCTGCTCCGTGTTGGTGCGCCCGGAGCGGCCGATCAGCACGCCGACGAGGAGCGCGAGCAGCAGGCAGCCGACGCCGGCGATCAGCCCGGCGTCGAGCCGCCACGGCCGGTCAGCCGCCACGGCGGCCGGCACGTCCGCCACGACCGCGGGAGGCGCCGCGGCGGCGTGCCGCGGCAGGTCGCCGGTGAGCGTTGCAGTCAGCCCGCGTCGGCGCGCGCCGCAGGTCAGGCAGTAGCGCTGGTCGCGCGCGAGGGCCGTGCCGCACTCGGCGCACGGCTCGCCCGGCGGCGCGACGGCGGGGCGCTCGACGCGCTCGATCACTTGCCCTCCTCGAGGTTTGTGGGCGGCGCGAACACGTGCACCTGCGCACCCTTCGGGTTGCCGATCCAGAAGACCTTGAACAGCTTGGTGGCATGGCCGGGAAGCCGGTCGATCCCGGCGCGGCCCGCCGCCACGACCTTGCCGCCCTTGAGCGCGACGCCGTAGATGACCAGCTCGAGCTGCGTCACCGCGGAGTCGTTGCGCAGCGTGCCGGCGGTGTAGGCGCCGTCCGGGTCGTGCTCGAGCTTGAGGGCGCTCGGCACGAGCCGCGGGAGCTTCGCCGGGACGCGCTTCGTGGGCTTGCCGACCTTGGCCCGGACGCGGAGGCCGCCCTCGCTCGTGACCTGGTCGTGCACCCACCAGACGTGCTCGCCGGCGAGCAGCAGCGGGACGTGGGTGAGCGTGTCGGCCAGCCCGGGCGTGTCGTTGGCGAACAGCCGCTTGCCCCCTGCGCCACTGACGACGAATGTGAGCGGGAGGTGGGCCTGCGGGGTCCGCGCCTTCGAGCGCAGCTCGACGATCGCGGCGGTCCCGTACTGGTCGTGCACGAGCGAGGTCGAGACCACGCGCACGTCCGGGTTGCGCGCCGTCACCTTGACCCCCTTCTCGGCGTCGCTGCGGCGCGGCGCCTTGGCCAGCCGCGCCGACTTCGCCTGGCTGGACTCGCAGCCCGCGACCGCGAATGCGCACAGCGCCAGCAACGCGAGCGATCTCATCCGAACGCCCCGGACACGTAATCGCGCGTGCGCGCCGCGCGCGGCGCACCGAAGACCTGCTCCACCGGGCCCAGCTCGACCAGCTCCCCGAGGTACATGAACGCGACGCGGTCGGCGATTCGGTGCGCCTGCTGGAGGTTGTGCGTGACGATGACCACGGCCAGCTCGGACGCGAGCTGCACGATGAGCTCCTCGATCACCGCGGTCGAGCGCGGGTCCAGCGCCGAGCACGGCTCGTCGAGCAGCAGCACGTCGGGCTTGGCGGCGAGCGCGCGCGCGATGCACAGGCGCTGCTGCTGGCCGCCCGACAGCCGCAGCGCCGGCCGGTCGAGGTCGTCGTGGATCTCGTCCCAGAGCCCGGCCCGGCGCAGCGCGTCCTCGACCGGCTCGGCGAGGTCGCGCCGCCTCGGCCGGCGCGCGGCCTGCTCGCGGAGCGCGTAGGCGACGTTGTCGAAGACGCTCATCGGGAACGGGTTCGGCTGCTGGAAGACCATGCTCACGCGCCGGCGCAGCTGAGTGACCTCGAGCGCGTCGACGTCGTCCCCGTCGAGCGTCAAGCGGCCGGCGCGGGTTGCGGTCGGCGTCAGCTCGGCCAGCCGGTTGAGGCAGCGCAGCAGCGTCGTCTTGCCGCAGCCGGACGGTCCGATCAGCGCGAGCACCTCGCCGGCGTGCACCGTCAGCGACACGTCGCGCACCGCGGGCTTGCCCGCGTAGGCGACGCCGAGCGACTCGATCCGCATACGCTCCGCGCCGGGAGGTCGCGAGCGGCGGCGCACGGTGAGCGCCGTGCGCGCGGGCGTCGTCCCGTTGGCGGGAACCACCGTCGGCGGCTCGCCGACGACGATCCGCCGGACGGGAGGGATCACGTCTTCCATGCCGACCTCCCGGACCCGATGCGGCCCGCCACCAGGTTCAGCCCGATGACCACGACGAGCAGGACGAACGCCGCGGCGTAGGCCTTCTCCGGCGCGTTGCCCTCGCCGGCGGGCGAGTTGTTGTAGACGTAGCTCGTCAGCGTCGAGCCGGTGCCGCGCAGGTCGCCGATGAGCGGTGGCCCGTCGACCCGCTGGAGCTGGAGCGTTGCGCCGAGCAGGATCACGACGATCGCGGTGTCGCCCACGATGCGACCCATGCCGAGCACCGTCCCGGTCGCGATGCCGGGCCGGCTGGCCGGGAGCAGCACGCGGCGGATCGTCGCTGCCTTCGTCTTGCCGAGCGCGTAGGACGCCTCGCGCACGTGACGCGGGATCGACTGGAGCGCCTCGCGCGTGCCGCCGACCACGAACGGCAGCGCCACCAGCGCCATCATGCAGCCCGCGGTCAGGAACGAGCGGCCGAATACGGCGTTGCCCTCGGCGGTGAACGAGAGGAAGCCGAAGAACGACTGCTGGAAGAGCACCAGCCCGAAGATCGCCAGCACGATGTCGGGCGTCCCGGCGATCACCTCGACGCCGGACTCGACCGCGCGCGCCAGCGGCGCCGGTCGCCCGAACTCGGTCAGCCACACCGCCGTCGCCACGCCGAGCGGCAGCGCGATGAGCGTGCCCAGGGCGGTCAGCGCGACGGTGCCGATCAGCGGGTCCAGGAAGCCGCCCGAGCGGCTCTGGTCCGAGTCCGCGAGCGGCCGCTCCCACAGCAGGTGCGGCCGCAGGAACTGAAGGCCCTTGTACCCCATGAAGATCACGATCGCCGCGGCGATCGCGCACAGCAGCATCCCTGCGGACCAGCACGCCACGAGCGCGAGACGGTCGAGCGGCCGCCAGCTCGCGGTGGTCTCGACGGCGGCCTCTCGGCGGGTGGCGACGGCCATCAGCCGGCGATCCCGTAGCGCTTGAGCGGCTGCTTGGCCGCCCAGCCCGCGAGCGACAGCAGGAAGGTGGAGACGAGCAGCACCGCGGCGAACGCGTAGATCGTCTGGCCGAACGGCTTGACCGAGAGGCCCTCGGCGTTGTCGACGATCGTCGCAGCCAGCGGGCGCGTCGGCTCCAGGAAGAACGTGAGGCCGTCGAGCGGGTTGGGCGCGAACCCGGTCGAGCCCGAGACCATCGAGAGCATGATCGCCTCGCCGAGCGCGCGGGCGGTCGCGAGCACGGTGGCGGCGATCAAGGCGGGGCGCGCGGCGCGCACGGAGATCGTCCACACGGTGCGCCAGCGGTTGACGCCGAGGGCGGCGGAGCCCTCGGTCCATGCGCGCGGGACCGACCGCAGCGCGTCGCTCATGATCGCCACCATGATCGGGACGATCATCACCGTGAGGATGGCCACCGCTACCAGCAGGCTGGAGCCCGAGAGCTGCACGACGTAGACGACCGACTCCTTGCGCTGCTGGCTGATCAGGTGGTTGCCCACGAACGGGACCAGCACGAGGATCCCGATCAGCCCGTACACGACGGAGGGGACCGCGGCGAGCAGCCGGATCACCGGCTGCATCACGCGCCGGACCGGCGGCGGCGCGAACTCGACGATGAAGATCGAAGAGAGCAGCGCGAGCGTCAACCCCAGGGCCACGGCCCCGGCGGTCGTGAGGAGCGTGCCCCAGATGAGCGGCCAGGCGCCGATCGTGTACTCGTACCGGCGCGGGTCGGCCGGCGAGTTGAAGATGCCCGCGAGCTGGTCGTCGACGCTGCCGCCGTGCGCGGGCGGCCCGAACCAGTGCAGCCCGTTGTGCGAGAACGACGGCCACGCCTTCGCGAACACGAAGACGACCATCCCGCCGATCATCAACAGGACCAGCGAAGCGACCGCGCCGAGCACTCGCTCGGCGCGGTCGTCATTCCATGGCGCGCGCAGGCGCGCGGCTAGCGGAGCGGAACCCACTCGCTGGCGATGATCTTGCGGGCCTTCTTGCTGTGACGCACCCAGCGGATGAACTTCGCGACGGCGGACCTCTTCCTCGGTGTCCCGCGCGTGATCATCCAGAAGTTGCGCGAGCCGGGGTACGTGCCGGCCTTCGCCGTTCGCAGGTTGCATGCGACGCCCTTGTACGCGACGTCGTGCAGGCCCTTGGTGAACGCGTACGACAGATAGCCGATGGCGTTGGGGTCGCTCGAGACAGCGGCCTTGACGAGGCCGTTCGAGGCCTTCTGCGCCGCCGTGGTCGACACCTTCACGTCGCCCATGAAGAGCTTCTGGAACGCATCCTGCGTTCCGGAGGCCGCGGTGCGGACGATGAGATCGATCGGCCCGCTCTTACCCGAGCCCGGGACGTCCTTCCAGTTGCGGATCTTGCCGGAGAAGATGTCCTGGACCTGGGGCTGCGACAGGTTGCCGAGCGAGTTGCTCGAGTGGGTCGACAGGCAGATCGCGTCGCGCGCGATCTTGTACCAGTGCAGGCCCCCAGGGTCGGACGGCTTGGCGTCGCGCGACGAGTTGCCGATCGACACGCGGCCGGCGGCGATGTCGGCGACGCCGACGTCCGAGCCCCCCTGTGCGAGCGTGAACGAGGCGCGCCTCGGATACTTCTTGAGGTAGCCCTTGATCAGCTTGGCGGCGAGCGGCGCCACGGACGTCGAGCCGCTCATGGTGATCTTGGGCTTGGCGGCGGCATGCGCCACAACCGGTCGCGCCGGCGCGGCGGCAGGGGCGAGCGCGGCGGCCGCGGCCGTGGCGAGGCACGCCCCGGCCAGACGATTACGCATGGGCGGTGGACTCCTTTCGACTGTATGTCTCCACCGGCGGACACCCTCCGGGGCCGGTGGCGGGGCCATCCTCTACCGCGGACGTCTTCCGGTTGTGAACGCTCGGTGCCCGGCCTGTGAACAACCGGAGAACGGCGTCGCCGCGACCGCTGCACGGGCGCGAGCATCTGGAGGGCCGATGGCCAGCTGCCCTGCCTGCTCGCGATCCGCCGTGCCCGGGCAGCGCTACTGCCTCGGGTGCGGCCTGCGCATCGGGCCGCCGATCGTCGATTGGCGCGCCGCGCCGCGGCTCGACCCTCCGCGGCGCGGCGAGGCGGCGCTTGCGCCCCCGCACGTGCCGCGCCCCAAGACCGCCGCCGCGCTGGTGCTCGCGGCGCTCGGCGCCGGCACCGTGCTCGGGGCGGCCGCCGCGCCCGCGCCGAGCTCGGCCGACGCGGCGCCCGTGATCGCCTATGCCCCGCCGGTCGCGACAGCGACGCCGTCGCAGACCCCGACGGCGACGCCGGCGCCGGCGAGCGGCTCGTCGCTGCCCGACGACGTGCCCACCGTCTCGCGGGTGGCTCCGGAGCCCACCGCGACGCCCACACCGGCGGCCGTCCCGCACATCGCGGCGGCCACGCCCGCGCCGACGTCTGCGCCCGCGCCGACGGCGACGCCGACACCCGAGCCCACGCCGCCCGCCGTCAAGCACGTGGTGATCGTCTCGCTCACCGGGCATCACTACGCGCCCGTGTTCGGCGACGGCTCGACCGCGAGCTACCTCGCTCAGGAGCTGCCCGCCGAGGGGACGCTGCTGGCCCGCTACCACGGGGTGCCGGGCGACGCCATGGCGAACGCGCTGACCATGATGGCCGGCGTCGCCGAGACGAGCGACGACTCGCCGTCGCTCCCGTACGAGCTCGGGACCGTCGGCAAGACCTGGAAGGCGTATGTCGAGGGCGCCACGGCCACGTGCCTTCCGAGCCCGCGCGACCCCTTCCCGGCCCTGCCGATGCTGCCGGACTGCCACACCGCGGATCTCTCGCTGGCGTCGCTGGTGCCGGACCTCGCGCACGCCGACACCGCGCCGTCGCTCGCGTACGTGATCCCGACGGGCGGCCACGACGGCTCTGACCTGACGTCCACCGACGCGTGGCTGCGGACGTGGATCCCGAAGATCCTCGGCTCCGACGCGTTCGCGGACGACGGCCTGCTCGTCGTCCTCTTCGACGGCGACCGCCCGGACGCCGAGCCGGACAAGCGCGCCCACGTCGGCGCGGTCGTCGTCTCGCGGTTCGTCCGCCAGGGCGCGGTCAGCGAGCGATCGTACGATCACCTGAGCCTGGCGCGCACGCTGGCGGCCATGCTCGGCGTCGATCCGCCGGGCGCCGCGGCGGGGGACGCCGTGACGCCGTTCGGCCTCGACGTCTTCCGCCGGTAACCAAACCTTCCCAAGTCGGTCACGAATCGACAACGACTCGCCCTCGTCGCTCGCAGAGGATCACGCCGCCGCCGCGAACGGATGGCGGTCAATCAACGGATGGAGGTTGCATGTCCACGGCTCTTGCGTCCGAGTCGCGTCGGCTGGTGTCGGTCATCGGCGTGCTCGCGCTGCTCGCGCTCGTGCTTCCGGCCGCCGCGCGCGCGGACGGTCAATCCTGCGCCGGCAAGCTCAAGCGGCTGCCGAAGACCGAAGAGCGCGACACCGGCGTCATGTACCAGTTCCGCTGCGCGCAGCCGATCACCGCGTTCGCGCTCATCACCACGAGCGAGCTGACGGGCTTCGACGTGTCGGCCGACGTGTTCGACCCGGCCAGCGCCGGCGGCGCCATCCGCGGAGACGACCGCCTCGGCAACTGCGGCGGCGACATCCCGAGCTTCGGCTTCCGGTGCTCGGGCACGTACTCCGCCCAGAATCGCATCATCCGCTCCAACTTCGACACCACAGGGAACCCGTGCGCACGGGCCGCGAGCGGCGAGCGCAAGCTCCGCGCGGCCGTGGTCGTCGTCGATCCGGAGGGGGCGCTCGCCGGTCCGTTCCCGCTCAGCAAGATCCGCGGCTGCCCGCGCGTGCACAAGTCGGGCGGGAAGCACCATCACGCGGCGCACAAGAGCTGAGATACGCCGAGGCCGATCGCCGTCGCCCCCGGACGCGGCGGCGATCAGCGCTCGTTGCGCTCGTTGCCGACGCTCGCGATCGTGCGCGCCACGAGCGTCCTCGCACGGTTCGGACTGCCGCGCCGACTCGACCTGGTTCACGGACCGGTAACCCAGGCGGCCGACCGCAGCCCTGAAGATCCCCCGCGGCCGCGTCTCTCGGCAGACAGGGGGGAGCTGATGCTGAGCCGGTCCGGCAGGGCGGATTGCGTCGAAAGGGAGGGCTATGCAGGTCACACGACAACGCCGACGGACGTCGAGGATTCGCCTCGGGGTCTTCGGCAGGATCAGCCACCGACCGCGTCTCGTCGCCGTCGGCGCCACCGCCGTCGTGCTCGCCGGCGCGGGAGTGACGTACGCCTCGACACAGGTGTTCGGCCACAACCGTGTCGGGACCGAGTACAGCAACGGCATCCAGGTCTCCGACGACCAGATCATCAAGCCGATCGGTGACCGTCTGCTCACCCAGTTCGGCAAGTTCATGGGCTCGACGGTGAGCCCCGACGGGCGCTTCCTCGCGGCCAGCAGCGCCGACAAGTCGGTGGTCCTGCATATCTTCGACCTGTCGAGGTACAAGGTCATCTGGACGGTTGGCACCGCATCCGGGGTCAATCAGAGGCTGACCAACGGCACCGTCGGGCAGGAAGGTCCGACGTACTCGCCGGACGGCCGCTTCCTCTGGCTTCCGGAGCAGAACGGGCTGGCCCGGTTCCCCGTCAACGCCGACGGCACGCTCGGTACGCCGACCACGGTCTCGATCCCGGTGGCGAACGGCCGCTCCGCCCTCGTGGGCCAGACCAGGTACTCGCCCGACGGATCCACCCTGTACGCCGCGATCAACGGGCAGAACACCGTCGCGGCACTCGACCCCACCACCGGTGCGATCAAGCAGACGTGGAACGTCGGCATCGCCCCGCGCGAGCTCACCTTCGTGGGCAGCAAGCTCTACGTGAGCAACGAGGGCGGCCGTCAGGCCCAGGCCGGCGACGCGACCATGGGCTCGTACGGCACCCAGGTGCCCGCCAACGGGTACCTCGGCACGTCGACGACGGGAACCGTCAGCGTCATCGACACCGCCAACCCGGCGGCGGCCCCCGGATCCATCGCCGTCGGCCTGCATCCCACCGCGATGTACGGCAAGGGCAACGCCCTGTTCGTCGCCAACACGAACAGCGACAGCCTCTCGGTCATCGACACGACCAAGGACAAGGTCGTGCAGACGATCGAGACCAGGCCGTGGCCCTCGTCGACGGTCGGATACCAGCCCAACAGCATCGCGATGACCGGCGACGGCCACCTGCTGGTCACGCTCGGCCGCGCGAATGCCACCGCCGTCTACCAGTACCAGGGCGACCCGCAGGAGCCGGTGAGCTACATCGGCCTGCTCCCGACGGACTACTACCCGGCGACGGTGGCGACCGTCGGCGGCCAGGTCGTCGTCACCAACGCGCGCGGCATCGACGCGCGCGGCCCCGAGCTCTCGTTCAACAAGGGTCCGGGCACCGTCCTCGCGGTGGGTCACGGCACGCACAGCACGACCGGCTCGCTGACCCGCTTCAGCCTTCCGAGCAACAAGGACATCGCCCGGTACACCGACACGGTGTTCGCTCAGAACGGCTGGGGCAGGAATGACGTCGAGACCGGCGGCGGGAAGTCCAAGGCCACGCCGGTCCCGACGCGCATCGGTGACCCGTCGCCGATCAAGCACGTCTTCCTGCTGGTCAAGGAGAACCGCACCTACGACCAGGTCTACGGCGACGTTCCCGAGGGCGACGGCGACACGAATCTGGCGCAGTTCGGAGCGAAGGTCACGCCGAACCAGCACGCGCTGGCCAAGCAGTTCGGCCTCTACGACAACGCGTACGACGTCGGCACGAACTCCGCTGAGGGCCACAACTGGCTGATGCAGGGCGACGACCCCGAGTACACCGAGTCGTCCGCGGGCGAATACCAGCGCAGCTACGACACCGAGGAGGACGTGCTGGGCCATCAGCGTTCGGGCTTCCTGTGGACGGCAGTCGAGGACGCCGGCAACTCCGCGCGCAACTACGGCGAGTTCGAGTACACCGAGGGCAAGCCGCCCGGTACCTGGCAGCAGTACTACTGCGCGGTCAAGAGCGTCGAGAACGGCGGTGATCCGGCCCAGTTGACCGCCCCGGAGCTGAAGGGCAACTACGGCTCGGTGATCCCTTCGCTGAATGCCATCGCCAACCACCTGTCTCCGCCGTTCGACGAGGCGATCCCAGACATCTACCGGTACGAGATCTGGAAGCAGGAATTCGAGGAGAAGGGGCCGGCCAACTTCAGCATGATGTGGCTGTCGAGCGACCACACCGGCGGTCCGCCTGACCCGGAGGCGCAGGTCGCCGACGGCGACGTCGCCGTCGGCAAGATCGTCGACGAGATCTCCCACAGCAAGTACTGGAAGAGCTCCGCGATCTTCGTCGTCGAGGACGACAGCCAGGACGGTGCCGACCACGTCGACGGGCACCGTGCGCCGATTCAGGTCATCAGCCCGTGGGCGGCGCACGGCGTGGTCGACAGCACCTACTACTCGCAGATCACCATGGTGCGCACGATCGAGCAGATCCTCGGCGCTCAGCCGCTGAACCAGAAGCTGGCCGCTGCGACGCCGATGTACGGCGCATTCACCGACAAGCCCGACTACACGCCCTTCACGGCGCTACCGAACCAGGTGCCGTTGACCGAGGGCGTCGCCGTGCCGCCGGCCTGCGGGCCCGACACTCTGGGCCTGAGCGGCGCCGCGGCTGCGAGGCTGAAGCAGCAGGAGGCCAAGAAGAACGCGGTGCCCGCGGAGCAGCGGGCCACCGCCGCCACCTGGCAGTCCTGGCTCTCCAAGCAGCACACGACCGGCAACGGTGCGCGCCCGGACGTCGCGCACCCGGAGCAGATGAACCGGTACACGTGGTACCAGACCCACAAGTGGAAGGCGCCCTACCCGGGCGACTCGCGGATCTACACGCCGTCGGAGGTTCCGGGTGCCACCATCCCGAGCTCGGATGCGGGCTGACGGGTCTGCGGACCACCACTGAGCACGACGACGCGACGGCCCGCCGGACCCCGGCGGGCCGTCGGTCCGTCCAGATGCCTGAAACGCCGGCGGTTCGCGCACGCGGGATCAGCAAGTCCTTCGGCGAGGTCGTCGCCCTGGACGGCGTCGACCTCGACGTCGCGGAGGGGAAGGTGCATGGCCTGGTCGGACCGAACGGGGCCGGGAAGACGACGCTGCTGGGCCTGCTCCTCGGCCTGGCCGTGGCCGACGGCGGGGATCTGCAGATTCTCGGCCGTCCGGTGCGCAGGACGCTCGCCGTTCCCGACGGGGTCGCGGGGTTCGTGGACGGGCCGGGTCTGTATCTCTCGCTCACTGCGTGGCAGAACCTCGCCGCGCTGGCCCGCTTGCGGGGGGACGGCTCCGATGGCATCGGCGACGCGCTGGAGCAGGTCGGGCTCACCCATGTCGCGCACGAGCGCGTCCGCGGCTTCTCGCTCGGGATGCGACAGCGCCTCGGGCTCGCCGCCGCGCTGCTGACCCGGCCGCGGCTGCTGGTGCTCGACGAACCGGCGAACGGCCTGGATCCTCCCGGCAGCCGTCACGTGCACCAGGTGTTGACCCGGCTGGCCGCGCAGGGTACATCGGTCGTCCTCTCCAGCCACCGCATGGACGATGTGGCCGCGCTGTGCAGCGAGGTCACGATCCTCGCTGCCGGTCGGGCGGTCTTCTCCGGCCCGGTCCGCGCTCTCGCGGGTGATACGGATGAACTGGACTACCGGCTGCGGACCTCCGATCCCGCCGCCGCCCGCCGAGTGGCGCGCTCGACGCCGGAGCTGCGCGTTCTCCCGGACGACGATCTGCTCCAGCGTCACAACGCCGAGACGCTCCTGGTCCGTGCTGCCGGGCCGGCTCTGGACGACCTGGTCTCGGGCCTGGTTCGTGCCGGTGTGGGAGTGCGTGAGCTGGCGCCGGTCGTGCCGCCGCTCGAGGCGGCCTTCCTCGCCGTGACCGCAGCGGCGAACGCACGGAGCGAGGACGCGGACCCGTGACAGCCACCGCTGTCGCGCTCCCCAGGACCGGCGGGCGGCCGGCGCCCGTCGGGCGCAGCTACCGTTTCGAGCTGCGCAAGCTGCTGGCCCAATGGCCGATCCGCCTGGCGCTCCTGGCCTGCTGGCTCAGCCCGGCGCTGCTCGTGGCCGTCATCAGCCGGCAGAGTTCGTTGCCGGCCGACACCGTCTTCGGCCGCTGGATGGGGCAAACCGGCTGGGCGGCACCGTTGGTGGTCCTGTCGTTCTCCTCCAGCTGGGTGCTGCCGCTGCTGACGTCGCTGGTCGCCGGCGACGTCTTCGCCGCCGAGGACCGGCTCGGCACGTGGCGACACCTGCTCATCGCCGTGCGGTCACCACGGCGGATCTTCGCGGCGAAGGCGCTGGCGAGCCTCACCGTCCTCCTGCTGTTGGTCGCCGGAGCGGCCGCCTCGGGCGTCGTCGGCGGACTGTCAGCGGTAGGCAACCGGCCGCTGGTCGGCCTCGACGGCCATCTGCTAGCGCCGGGGCAGGCGGCCGGTGCGGTGCTGCTCGCATGGGCGAGCGTGCTGGCGCCCACGCTGGCGCTCGGGGCGGTCGGGCTGCTCGGCTCGGTGGCCTTCGGCCGTTCCCCGATGGGTCTGGTGATGCCCGCGCTGCTCGCCTTGCTCATGCAGATCGCGCAGCTGCTTCCGCTGCCCGTCGTCGTGCGCGTCGCCCTGCCGAGCCACGCCTTCATCGCCTGGCGCGGGCTGTTCACGGACCCGGCCCAGACCGGCCCCCTCGTCGTCGGCATCGCCGTGAGCCTCGCCTGGGCGGTGGCCGCCACCGCGCTGGCCTACCGACTGTTCATGCGCCGCGACTTCACCGACCCCGCATACGACGGCCTCGGCCGCCGCGTTCTCGTGCGAGCGGTGCTGCCGTTGGTAGCTCTGTTCGCGGTCACCGTCGGCGGAATCGCCGGCGCGACGCCGGCCTCCGGCTCCGGGATCGAGAAGGCCAAGCTGGACCGCTCCCTGACGACGGCGTTCGCCCATCTGTACCGCATGCAGACCGCAGAGCTGCATCGTCCCGATGTGACGGAGGCTCGGCTGCGAACCAGCGCCTCGTGCGACAGGGGCGGTTCGCTCGTCGAGGATCTGGGAGCGGGCAACGACTGGCGGTGTGTCGTGACGTGGCACATACCGGGGGCCACAGCGACCGGCTCGGCCGTCTATCAGCTCGAGGTCACACCGGACGGGCGGTACGTCGCCGACGGTGACGGGCCTCGGGAGGTCAACGGCTTCTTCCAGGTTCACACAGCGACGGGCGATGCGCCGAATCCGCTGTGGCAGTTCGACGGCGCCATCGACCTGTTGACCCGTTAGCTGCCGCCCGCTCAGCGTTCGTTCTCGCCGTGGTCCTCGCCGCGGCTCAGGGCCGCCGCCGGGATGACCTCGAAGAGCCGGTTGTCGCCGTGCTGGTCCGTGTAGAACCAGCGCCACCCGTCCTGCCAGAGCTTCGGCGTCTTCGCACCGAGGATGCCGCTCGGGGTGGGGTCGCCGTCGGACACGTGCACGCCGGTGAGCTCGTTGTCGCCGTCATTCTTGCCGAACCCGCCCTTGTCGGAGTCGATGGTGGCGGACGGGTCACGGCCCTGGGCGACCCAGCGGACCGGCTGCGTGCCCGGCGTCGAGTAGTCGCGGCGTGCGTCGAGCACGAAGCCGGAGTCCAGCGCGTCGCGCTGCTTGTGCAGCGTGTCGCCGGCATCCTCGACGAACGTGATCTTGTCGCGCGAGAGCCACGCGGTGTTGTCGAAGCCCGAGTGCGCCTGGTCGCCGTAGTAGAAGAGCGTCAGCTTGCCGGTGTCAGCCGAAGGGCTGCTCTGCGTGAGCTTCTGCACGACACCCCAGCCGCCGGCCTTCGCGTTCTCTTCGCTCGTGGCGTTCGTGTCGCCGGTCTCGTCGAAGTAGAACTCGCGGAACCGGCTCCCGGGGCGGAACAGGCCGTTCTCCGGTCGCTTGAACGGCGTCGCGTGCTTGGCCTTCGCGGCCTCGTTGGCGTTGAACGGCGCGGTGCCGTCGACCTGCGTGTCGTGCACGGTCACCCAGCGTGTGTCGAGCGCGTTGCCGTAGCTGTGCAACTCCACCTGATCGGGCGCGTTGGGCGCCGCCTGGGACTCGAACGTGATCGGGCTTCCCGCCTTGTTGAGGACTTGCAGCGCCTGGAGCCTGCCGTTGTGCAGGTCGCCGGGCCGGCGCGGGACGTAGCGGAAGATGAACGAGTTGGGCTGGCGCGCCGCGGTCGTCCCGGGCTTGGGGTTGCCGCCGATGTCCTCGGCGATCCAGAGGTTGCCGGCCGAGTCGTCCTGGATGCCCTCATAGCCGCCGCGCCCGAGGGCACCCGAGACATCCTCGACGGTCGACGGGTAGCCCGGCGTCGCCGCGTAGGTCGGGCGCGAGGTGCTCTCGGTCGTGAACAGCAGCCGGTGGGAGAACGGGTCCCAGGTCGAGCCGTCGATGACGTCGATCGGCTGGCCGCTCGTGTCCTGCGATGCGAGCAGCGTGACGCGATGCTGCGCGTCGGCGTCCAGGTTCACGCGCGTGATGTAGCCGCGCCGCTTGCCGTTCTGGGTGGCTCCCGCCTCGTGGCCCTGGTAGACGAAATGGGTCCCGTAGTCGTAGCTGCTGTCCGGGCCGCTCAACCCCTGGCGGAACACCAGGTACGTGTTCTTGTCTGGCTCGGTCTTCTGCGCCTCGGTCGCGGGGTTCGCCGTGGTCGGCACCATCTGTGGATACTTGGGGTTGTCCGGGCTCGGTACGTCGTTCTCGTAGCCGAAGTTGGTGACGATGTCGCTCGGGTTCTCGAGCAGCGTCGCGCCCTGGGCCCACTGCACCCGCTCCAATCCGGCGGACAGCCGCGACGCCGGCGCGTAGCCCGCGGCCTTCGCGTTGGCGTCCGGAACGGGCTGGAGGTTCGGTCCCGAACCCGAGTGGGCCACGCCGAGCGCGGCGAACGCCGCGGCGCCGAAGATGAGCGCGGCTGCGCTTGCGATCGCCATGCGCGCGTTGAGCTTGTTGGAAAGCAAGATCGACCTCCGAGACGACGCGCGCCCCCAATGCCGCGCGAACCGCGCGGACGCTAGGCGGCGCACGCGCACGCCATGTAACCGCGCCGTGAAAGCGCCCGCTGCGCCTCGCGCGTGTTCACGAGGTGGCAACGGAATCCGGTGCGAGGTCGGACAGCCTGTCGCGCCATGCGAATTCACGTTCCCGCACGGGCGCTGGCCGCCGGTCTCCTCGGAGCGGCCGCGCTGGCGGCGCCGGCCGTCGCCGCCGTCGGCTCCCGGCATGGTTCCGAAGCCACCGGCCGGCACTCGCACGGCCAGACGGTCCAGCTCGAGCACTACGCGGCACCCGCCGCCGGCGGCGTCGTCGGGCCGGACGACCCGGCATCCTTCGACGCCACGCTGCCGAGCGGCCGGCGGGTGACGCCCGCCGGCGACAACACGCTCGTCGGCGAGCTGCCGCTCGGCTCGCGGCTCACGCCTGACGGCAAGTACCTCGTGGTCTCCGACGACGACGAGCGTGACACCGGCGCCAAGCCGACGCCATTCACGACCGTCAAGGGATCGGACAAGGTCGACGGCGGCTACCGCATCACCGTCGTGCGCGTCGCCGACATGCAGGTCGTCGACCACGTCACGCCCCCGACCAACCCGACCCCGCACGACCAGCAGAAGGTGCCGGGCGTCACCCAGCGGGACAACCTCGCCTCGACGTGGCTGGGCGTCGCGATCAAGGACAACGGCGCCGCCGCCGCGCCGACCGTCTACGTGTCGGGCGGCCCGAACAACACCGTCTACGCGTATCGCATCGGCGCCGACGGCAAGCTCGCGCCGGATGCCAAGCCCACGATCTCGATGCCGGTGCCGCTGGACAAGTCCAAGCCCAACTACGGGATGGCCGCGCCCGGCGGCCTGACGCTCTCGCCCGACGGCTCCCGGCTGTTCGTCGTCGAGAACAACGGCAGCACCGTCACGAGCGTCGACACGGCGACGAACGCCGTGGTGCCCGCGTCGGATCGCCCGGTCGGCTTCTTCCCGTACACGGGCGTCGTCGACGCCGGCAAGCTCTTCGTGTCCAACTGGGGCGTCGCCGAGCGGGCGATGGGAGCCAACTACCGCAAGACCGGGGACACGACCGCGGCCGGGCTCGGCTCGCCATGCATCGGCGGCTTCGCCGATCCGCCCTGCACGTTCGACTCGCCCACGCATCTGTTCGCCAACCCGGTCACGGACCCGCAGCGCTCCTCGTCCGTGTCCGTGCTCGACCTCGCGGGGGGCCGCAGCGGGGCGATCTCGCTCGCGCGTCCGATCGACGGCGTGAACATCGTCGGCGGCACCCATCCGTCCGCGCTCGCGGTCGCGCATCGCGGCGGCCGTGATCTGTTGTTCGTCGCGGACGCCAACGAGGATCGCGTCGCGGTGATCGACGCCCACTCCGAGCGGGTCGTCGGCTCGATCGCGCTGCCGAATCCCGTGACGCGCCACGTCGGGGGCCCGGCGTTCGGGCTCTATCCCGACGCGCTGGCCGTCTCGCCCGACGAGAAGACGCTGTACGTGGCCGAGGCCGGCCTCAACGCGGTGGCGGTCTTCGACGTTTCCGAGCCCGACCAGGCGCGCTACCGCGGGGCGATCCCCACGGGCTGGTACCCGTCGTCGCTCCAGCTGACGCCGGACGGCCGGTCGCTGCTGATCACGAACGCGAAGGGCTTCGGGGCGCCCCTGCCGACGCCGTATCCGGTGGCCAAGGGCTCCAAGTCGCCTGACGTGAACCTCCTGTTCGGCACGGCGCAGAAGGTCGATCTCGACTCGGCCGACCTGTGGGCCGGCCACGAGCAGGTCCGGCGCAACACCTACCGCAAGGCGGACGAGCGTGACGCGCAGGGGCTGCGCGCCGCCGAGCGTCACGTCGAGCACGTGATCTTCGTGTTGCGCGAGAACAAGACCTACGACTCGTACCTGGGCGCCGACGGCGTGCTCAACGGCCGTGGTGCGGACGGCGACCCGTCCAACGCCCGATGGGACGCGTTCGTACCCAACACGAAGCGCCTCGCGGAGACGTTCGCGACCGGCGACCGCGCGTACGCCGACTCGGAGGAGTCCGACGCCGGCCACCAGTACGCGCTCGCCGGCACGTCCACCGACTACTCGCAGAAGACGCTGCTCTCGCGCGGCACGCGCGCGCTGATCAACGTCAAGAACGAGGACCCGGAGGACTACCCGCTCCGGGGCTACCTGTTCAACGCCGCGGCCCGGCAGGGCGTCTCCTACCGCGACTACGGCGACATGATCCGCGTCACCGGCTACGACGAGGGCCAGAATCCCAACGGGTGCCTCGACGATCCGGCCAACCGTGCGTGCCCGGCCGGGGAGAGCTCGCCGGGCCCGGCGGATCCGTTCGACACCACGTCGCCGACGAAGGGGTTCGGGGGTCGCTACGCCGAGGACGTGCCCGCGTTGAAGGCGCTCGGCGGGCACATCGACCCGAACTACCCGGGCTGGAGCCTGCGGATCACCGACCAGCGCCGCGAGAAGGAGTTCGAGCGCGAGTACTCGCAGCTGCTGGCCGCCGGCAAGGCGCCGCGGTTCACGTTCGTGTGGCTGCCGCAGGACCACACCGGCAACGCCGGCGGGCAGACGATCCCGCCGCAGTTCCAGGTCGCCGACAACGACGCCGCGTTCGGACGGCTCGTCGAGTTCGTCTCGCATTCGTCGATCTGGCCCCGCACGGCCATGTTCGTGACCCAGGACGACGCGCAGGGCGAGACCGATCACGTGTCGGCGCACCGCACCGTGACAACCGTCATCTCGCCATGGGCCAAGCGCGGCCACGTGTCGCACCAGCTCGTGTCCACGGCGTCGGTGACCAAGACCGTCGACGAGCTCCTCGGCCTGGCGCCCAGCTCGATCGGCGACGTGCTCGCGACGGACCTCCGTGACTTCTTCACGGACGAGCCGGACTACACGCCCTATGACGCGGTGGCCTTCACGGACCCGCGGACGGGCGTCAGCACGGCCAGCACGCGGATCGCGGCGCTGTCCTCGCGGCTGGACACGAGCGGCCCGGACGCCGACTCGTTCCGTCAGGCGCGGCTCAGCGGCCTCGCCGTCGCGGCCGACCGCCTCGCCGCACGCCGGGGTCGGATGGCGCCGCGGGTCTACCGCGTCGCGCAGCGACGTCTCTACGACCGCGCGCTCGCGGTGGTCAGAGCCGCGGGCGCCCGCGACGCCGACGGCTGAAGACGCTGCCCGGGGCTCGGGCGCCTGGTCCGCCAGGCGCCCGAGTTCGAGGCGGCGTCGTGACAGGACGTTCACGTGCCGTTTGCAGCTCGGTCACATGGCGGTGCGCGTCGGCGCGAAGGCTACGCGGCATGACCACGAGCAGGTACCTCAGCCGCCGCCAGTTCCTTCGCGCCGGTGCGGCCGCCGGCGTCGCCACCGCGCTCGCGCCGGGTCGCGCGCCCGCCTTCGTCCGCTCCCGCCCGCTGCTCACGCACGGGATCCAGAGCGGCGACACGACGGCCCGCTCGGGCGTCGTGTGGGCCCGCGCCGACCGGCCGAGCCGCATGCTGGTCGAGGTCGCGCGCACGCCGCGCTTCCACGGCGCGCGCACGATCGAAGGGCCGGCGCTGACGGCCGGCCACGACTTCACCGGCAAGGTCCTGCTGACCGACCTGCCGCCCGGGCAGGAGACCTTCTACCGCGTGGCGCTCGAGGACGCCGGCGATCCTGGACTGCGCTCCGAGCCGCTCACGGGCTCCTTCCGCACGGCGCCGAACGGACGACGCGACGTCTCGTTCTGCTGGAGCGGCGATCTCGCCGGCCAGGGCTGGGGCATCAACCCGGACATCGGCGGCTACCGCATCTTCCGGGCGATCGAGCGGCTCGAGCCGGACTTCTTCCTGAACAGCGGCGACACCGTGTACGCGGACGGCCCGCTCAGCGAGACCGTGGCGCTGCCGGGCGGGCGCACCTGGCGCAACATCGTGACGCCGGCGAAGTCGAAGGTCGCCGAGTCGCTCGACGAGTTCCGAGGCAACTTCGCCTACAACCTGCTCGACGAGAACCTGCGCTCGATGGCGTCGCGGGTCGCGCAGCTCAACCAGTGGGACGACCACGAGGTCCACAACAACTGGTATCCCGGCCAGGTCCTCACCGACGCGCGCTACACGGAGAAGCGCGCCGACGTGCTGTCCGCGCGCTCGCGACAGGCGTTCTTCGAGTGGCTGCCGATCACCCCGCCCGGGCCGCCCGACGCCGAGGGCCGGATCTACCGCAAGCATTCGCACGGGCCGCTGCTCGACGTGTTCGCGCTCGACATGCGCACGTACAAGGACCCCAACGGACCCAACGTCTACGCCGATCCGAACCAGGGCCTGCTCGGCCGCACGCAGCGGGAGTGGCTCAAGCGCGAGCTGGCCGCCTCGACGGCGACGTGGAAGGTGATCGCCAACGACCTGCCGCTCGGGCTCGTCGTCCCCGACACCCCCGGCACGTTCGAGGGTGTCTCCCAGGGCGATCCGGGCGCGCCGCTCGGGCGCGAGCTCGAGTTCGCCGATGTGCTTCAGTCCGCGCACCGCGCGGGCGTCGCGAACATCGTGTTCCTGACGGCCGACGTGCACTACACGTCCGCGCACCACTACGACCCCGCGCGCGCCGCGGTCCAGGACTTCACGCCGTTCTGGGAGTTCGTCTCCGGCCCGCTGAACGCCGGGGCGTTCGGGCCGAACGCGCTCGACGCGACGTTCGGCCCGCGCACCGAGTTCTCGATGTCGCCGCCCGCGCCGAACACCTCGCCGGCGGACGGCTACCAGTTCTTCGGGCACGTCGCGATCGACGGCGGCAGCCGCGCGATGACCGTCACGCTGCGCGACATCGACGGCAAGGCGCTCTTCACGAAGGAGCTGGCCGCGGGAGCCTAGTCACATCGTCTTGACGAGCCCGCCGTCGATCACGTAGTTGCACCCGGTGACGTTGGCCGTGAGCGGCGACGCGAGCAGCGCCACGAGCGTGGCCACCTCCTCGGGTGCGGTGAAGCGGCCGGTGGGGATCCCGGCGACGGCCTTCTCGCGCACCGCCGCGGCGCCCGCGCCGGACGCCTCGCCGATCGTCGCCGCCACGCCGTCGTCGCCGAGCCACAGGTCGGTGGCGACCGGGCCGGGCGAGACGCTGTTGATGCGGATGCCCTGCGGGGCGAGCTCCTGCGAAAGCGCCTTGGAGGCGTTGAGCAGCGCGGCCTTGGCCGCGCCGTAGTCGACCACCAGGCCATCCGGATGGAAGAAGGCGTTGACCGAGGCGACGTTGACGATCGCCCCGCCGCCCCGGTCGAGCATCGCGGCCACGGCCGCGCGCGTTGCCCGCAGGGCGGAGAAGAAGTTGATCTGGAGCGCGGCCTCGAAGTCCGCGTCGGTCGTCGCGAGGAAGCCGTCGATGCGCGGCTGCACGCGCCCGACGTTGTTGACGAGCACGTCCACGTGGCCGTGGCGCTCCACGGCATGGCCGACGAGCGTTTCGGGTCCGCCCGGCGCGGCGAGGTCGACCGCGAAGCCCGTGACGCCCTCGATCCCGTCGAGCGAGTCGATGGTGCGCGCGCCGGCGACGACGGTCGCTCCCTCGGCCGCGAGCAGGCGGGCGACGGCGAGGCCGATGCCCTT